>Ga0105050_10000154_pt1 | contig 92177 bp, 89 predicted proteins | sample FRY01_FD_78088 | JGI IMG/M metagenome (GOLD analysis project Ga0105050, IMG submission 78088) | Freshwater microbial communities from Lake Fryxell liftoff mats and glacier meltwater in Antarctica - FRY-01 | ecosystem: Environmental > Aquatic > Freshwater > Ice > Glacier meltwater ... | reverse complement strand
TTGCACATATGACATCGTTAAATGTAGATCCTGAACTAGTTGATTTTTAAATTTAATTCGGTGATGACTTTCTTCCATTTCGCAACATCATCACTGACTTTTTTAGTGAAGTCCTCGGAGCTATTCGCAACGACAAAAGCCCCCTCTGCTGCAAACCGATCTGTAATCTCTTTTGACTTAAGAACCGAAACGATATCTGCATTGAGCTTGTCCAGAATCGGCTTAGGTGTTTTGGCAGGGGCAAAAATTCCATACCAAGTATCAGCTTCGTAGCCCTTCAAACCCGCCTCACTTAGGGTCGGGATGTCTGTCAAAATTGGAGGCCGCTGAGCACTTGTCGTCGCCAGTGCACGTAATTTTCCTGACTGAATATGTGGCAAGACAACAGGAGCGTTTGCGATCCAAACTTGGGTTTGACCGGCGAGCATGTCGGTCATGGCAGGACCACTTCCCTTGTAGGGAACGTGCGTCAATTTGACCCCAGCCATATTTTCAAAGATTGCTGTCGCAAGATGCGAAGGCGTCCCGTTTCCAGGTGTCGCATAGTTGAGTTTTTCCGGATTCGCGCGTGCATATGCGATAAGCTCAGCTACGTTCTTGACTGGTACTGAGGGGTGTACAACCAGAATATTTGGCGTGTTCGCAACCATGGTGATTGCTGCGAAATCCTTGGTCGAATCAAAACCTGCATTTGCATAGAGGCTTTGATTGACAGAGTGTGTCCCGAGTACACCCATGATTAAGGTGTAGCCATCAGGTGCAGCCTCGGCTGCTGCTTTGGTACCAATATTGCCACCCGCACCGCCACGGTTTTCAATAATGACGGGCTGCCCCCATTTTTCAGATAATTTTTGAGCAATCGGACGTGCCAACATGTCTGTTCCACCGCCTGGTGGAAAGGGCACGATCAGCTTTACAGGTTTAGAGGGAAATGTTTGTGCTTGTGTTTGTGCATGCGCGAGGTGGGTTGCAGCTAGCAATACAACACCTAAAACGCCTTTCAAGAAAGTGTTCATGGGAGTGCCCCTTTTATATCCAACGACAGACCGAGTATCGGCGATACTAGATCGGCATCAAGCTTGACGCCGACCCCTCCTGCACCTTAGTCGTGGGACAGCAAACAATCAATGATCTGCTATTCAAAACACCCATGACGTGGATTCACCGATCGCACTAATTCAGTTCAAGCTTGATTGACTTGGCGACCTCACCCCATTTTGCAGACTCGACTGCCAAAAACTTCTCAAAGGCAGCGGGAGTCTGGGGGTCGGTTCGCACACCGAGCTTCTCGAACTTTGCGGTGACCTCAGGATCTCGCAGTGCATCCGTTGTTGCCTTGTTCAAGGCCGCTACAACATTAGGTGGCAGATTCGCTGGACCGAACAGTCCAAACCAACCCTGGGCACTGAAATTAGGATAGCCCGACTCAGCAACCGTCGGTACATTGGGCACAGTCGGCGAACGCTGAGGACCCGTGAGGGCGAGGATTTTTAGACGACCACTGGCAACATTATTGAGTGCGGTTGCCAACGAAGTCTCAAAAGAAATGGCGATCTGATTAGCCAATAAATCCTGCATGGCTGGCGCAGCACCTTTATAAGGGACATGCGTCATACTGATCCCTGCTCGCTGCGAAAACATTTCAGCGGTCAAATGTGGAATCGAGCCATTCCCCACGCTGGCATAGTTAACCTTGACGGGATTCGCCTTAGCGTAAGCGATGAGCTCTTTGACAGTGCTGTACGGTGTCGCCACGTTCGCCACAATCGCACCATCTGTCGTAATCACATTCGTAATCGGTGTGAAGTCTTTACTCGGATTAAAACCGAGGTTTTTTGTCACGTGAGGCGCGATGGACATCGCACTCACCGTTAAGAGCCCCAAGGTATAGCCATCAGGTTTGCTGCGCGCCACATATTGCGTGCCAATATTGCCGCCGGCGCCTACTTTATTTTCAACGACGACAGGTTGGTTTAAATATTTCGTCAGATTTTTAGCAACCTCACGGCCTGCAATATCAGTGACCCCACCAGGCGGAAAAGGGACTACTAACGTGATGGTCCTATTGGGATAGTCCGCTTGCGCAAAGGAGAGTGTTGGCACACTCATGACAGCAGCAAACACACAAAAACTCAATGGCTTTAGTTTCATTTTGTCTCCGGATTATTTTTATAGTCTATCAAGTCAGCATTTTTAGCTGACAAACTTTGTCGTCAAATAACTCTGTATACCCTCAGCACCCCCTTCGGACACCTGTCCGTTCTTTGGCTAAATTCTATTTACTCTTTATCAAAAAAACCCTATCTAAGGGGTTGTTGTTGAATCAAGCTCATCTAAAAAATCCTCGACGATCGCGAGATATTCATCTGGGTTCTCGAGGTTTGGCAAATGCGAGCATCCAGGCATCAAGTTCCAAGCCGAATTATTTAGACCTTGAAAGAGAACCTCATTTTGTCGAGGCGTCGACTCGTCAAACTCTCCTGAGATGATGCTGACAGGAACGTGTATCTTTTCAAGATCACCACTGCGATCCCAATATTTCAGATTCCCTGACACATTGAATTCGTTCTTTCCCCACATGACCTCGTACACCTGATTGGTGCTCTCCAGCGCCTCAACAATTTCGGCGGGCAGGGGATTCATGCGCAAAAGATGTCGACTAAAAAAGACGATCGCCGCCTTTTTATATTCAGCTGAGTCCGTCATGCCATTTTTTTCACAGGCCTCAAGTGTCGCAAGCGTTACAGGGGGCAACTCGCGCTTGAGCCTCAGCAGCTCCTCCTCCATCAACGGCGCACTAGCCAAGGCGTTTGAAAGAATCAACCCCGCCACCCCTGCGGGTTGCGTCAGCATGTACTCAATCGCCAGCATCCCACCCCAGGACTGACCCAGGATCACAACCTCTTTCAGATCGAGTGCTTGCCTGACAAAATCAACCTCTTTCACGAACCGCGGGAATACCTAACGACTCGGCTCATCAGGACAATCTGAACGGCCACAGCCTAACTGATCGTAAAACACCACACGCTGAGAAGGACTCGCAAGCGCGACCAAACCCTCGAGATAGTCATGCGCCATACCGGGACCACCATGAAGCACAAGCAAAGCAGGACGTTGTACTACGTCACCTCCGCCCACGGTTTTAGTCCAAACGCGATAGCCGTCCTCGACAGGAACAAAAGCTTCGTTTGATGCTGGCGTTTTGCTTATTGCGTAGCTCATCTCTACTCACCCCACTCATTTTTAATGAGATATATCTCGATTTAATATTTCATCGATTGATCTTAACGACAGAAATCACTTGGGCTCAATCCACACAAACACTATATTTAACAAATCATAAATTCAATCTCTGATTTGCAAAAAAATCTTTCGGTTTTTTAAAACCGATCACCCAGATCTATCAACGCAGTCACCGTCGACCCATTCAGAGACACCTTCGAGTACTGCATTAACCTGTTAGAAGTATGAAAATAAGATGGAAATTCTCTTAGCATGCTAGATGATTAATCGCCGTAAAAACAATAGGCATAGAAATACTTGCTACAGTATCGTCTACACCTCAGGCATTAGGAGAGCACCATGGCTCAAAACCTCAAAGACAACCCTTTAACGCCGACAGAACTCGAAGATTTTGATGAGTTTTTGTCCAATTTGCATGATTCGATTCAAAGCTTCGAAGCACTCGATGGACTTTTTTGTGCCTTGATTTGCGCACCTAGCCTCGTGCCCTTCAGTCAATACATCGAAGTCATCATGGATAAAAAGGACGCGTTTAAGAACGAAAAGCAGGCTGGCGAGACAATGAGCCTGATGATGCGCCACTGGAACACCATCGTGGACGAGCTACAAAGCACCGTCAAGACCGATAACCTTTATGTACCCCCTCTCATCATGGACGAGGAAGGCGTGACACTAGGTAATGACTGGGCAGAAGGCTTCTTGATAGGCGTGTCTCTGAGCGACGACGGGAGCTGGTCAAAGCTCATGGATGACGAAACGCTGAGCCAACTACTCGTACCGATGATGATGCTGGCCCATGAGCACCACCCTGACCCCGAGTTGCGCCCACAAGAGATCAACGCTGACGCCCGTGAAGAGCTGCTTGAGTCGATGTTCGCGAACTTGGCTGACTTGTACGCGTACTTTAATAAGCGACGCCTCAAGTCCGTCACCAGCCCACGTCACTGATTGCCTAAATCAGTCACTATCCGACAACACACGCACCCCCTCGGGTGCATTCAACATGACGTAGGGATTTAAAAACTGACGACGCCAAAAAAAATTGCGATCAACTTCGCTGAGATTTGCCTCATCACACGCTTTATTCCACTCACGGTTGATCACCTCAATCTGCTGATTCACAATATTGATTGCATCTTGACGACTGAGGAGAAAGACGCCCGCAGCATCGACACACGTCACGATCTGACTACTACGATTTCGCCCCTGAATCAGCATTGCCTGAGACGCCTGTTGGCCTGTTCGTGACTGTGGACACACATCATATACAGGTGTTAGCGCCAAATTAGATCCATCCCAAAATGCCGCATGGTTACGCGCGTGATCATCAGTGTTACCGCACAGAACATTAAATACTAGCCGACCAAATAGCTCTCGCAACGTACTTTTAGGCTCGATAAATCGATGGCGCACAATTTCAGCCAGCTTTTCGTAACTGGCGTAAGCCGCCATCATTTCGTCAAGCTCTAGCATTGTCAGGGCTGAAACCATCCCCTTCCGATACCAGATTCCATCGCGACTCACTCGATCAAAACGCTCTATCAACAAAACATCTTTGCCAAGCGCACGCTGAAGTTTGACTGGCGCAGCATTGAGTCCGACTTTGTGTGCAAGTCGCATGGCAATGAACTCTGCTTTAACAACGTTATATAGATCATTGCTCCCAGAAAACTTAGCGATGTACTTTTGTCCACCATCCTCGATCAAAACCTTTGGCCGTGCGCCACCGAGTGAAGTGCCGTGCAAAAGAGCGCGATCAAGCTCTGCATCAAGCGGCAATCCGCGGTCAACCTTATCTGCTGCTGTGAGCAAGTCAGCTAGTGAGGTTTGCTCGGCCTGCCGAGAAAGGTAAGTGGTAGGCGAAGTCTGAAAGTCGAGCGCTCCGATACGATCTGAACCCGATTCCAACAAATAGGTGAGTTCGTCAAGCTCGGTATTTTCACCATTCCCGATACCGAATTTGCGATTAATCAGAACCCGTCGCCCCCACGCATCAGGTGAAGCGTCTCGCAAACAACTCGGCATATCGAGACCAGGCAAAAGTGGCTGCATCCCCGCCTGCAGTGGAAGCTCTGGCGTATAGAGCGGCACCGCATTATTGAGAGCTAAATAACTTCGTCCATAATTAAAAATCAGTTGTCGGCCTTGCCGACTCAGCATGCCCGCCACGACTGGCGCCTGAGCTTGCGGCAGCCAGACCCAGACATATGCTTGCGCATAAGCGCTCGCAAAATCAGAAATCATCATTGACTTCCCTAAGACTCAGGCGAACCGCTTTTGGTAATAGCGTCATTTTTTCTGACTGTCGGGCAAGAGCCGTTGCTAGTCGCCTGTGATCCTGTTCGAATAATGACACGCCACAAATAGCAGCCACCTCAAACACTGCACCGATAGAACAACCGGGATCTCCGCGCTCTATCCGCTGAAGAAGTGTGCGCGATATGCCCGCGCGCGTTGCAAGATCTGTCGTGGTCAGCGAACGATCGACGCGCCCCTCTCTTATCAACTGACCGAGCAGTCGTAGAGCGTCCAGACTGTACTGAGAATGGGGGCGATCGATTGGCTTGATCATTATGCGTGAAATTATCTTTAATCTTATTTTGACTCATTAATGACTCAATAAAGATCAAATGAATCATTGATGACTCAAATTATACACGGATCAAGCTGCATGCCTTAGAAAACTCATTTGCACATAACCTAACGAAGTCGTCGCCGAAAATGAGTAAAAATGAGTAAAAATGACTATCCAGCGCCCTATTTTCGTGGCACGGTCACACCAGAACCCGCTAAAAACGGGTAGCGTGCAAAAATTGACGCGATCATATTCTGCACCATGACCTCAGAAGCCGTTTGCTGAACATTACCAATCACGGAAGTCCCGATCCCCTCCCACACCATCTGTTTGCGTCGGGTATCGATCAAGTCAACCTTCATTGTGCCCTCGTTGTACTGAATGACATCTGGCCCGAAAGCATAGCCCGGCCAGCCACCATAAAACCCAGAGCCATACCCATATCCCCACATCATCATCGGTGGAGGGGCGACGTATTCGGTCCGACTCTGTACATGCGACTGAAAGTTAATCAACAAATCAGGATTGATCGCGCTGAATGTATAGCCTCTCGACTCCATTTGCAAAATAGCCGCACGTTTGAGTCGCTCAGTTAACAGCGTTGTGTAGCCTGCGCGATCTGTGCCGAGCGGCTCCATGAAGTCAAAGGTTCGATAGGAGGCAAAATCTGCGCGCGGATCGTAATCACTGCGCACGATGGGCGTATTGCTGCAAGCCGTCAACACACCAACCATCACTAACGCGCACAACAAACGAAAAGCAGCTCTCATGAATCCTCCAAGACTATTTATGCCTGACTACTGGTCTCATTAGACAGTACAGCAAGAAATGACTCAATATGCAGTGGCTTACTAAAAACATAACGAATGCCTTCTGTCTTGAGTTCAGCTGTATTGACGTGAGGACCATTGCCACTACACAAAACAATCGGCAAGTCGGGACGTTTGACATGAATCTGTTTCGCAAGCTCACGTCCACTCATATCCGGCATGGTTTGGTCAGTGATCAGCAAATCTAAACCATCCATATCATCCTGAAAAGCGCGGAGCACATCGCTTGGGTGAGTAAAACATTTCACATGATAGCCCGCATGCGTGAGGCATTCATAGAGATAGCTCACGATCGCAGGTTCATCATCAACCACCCAAATGCGTTGCCCAGTTCCGGTTTTTGCTTGTAATTGAATAGGCTGAAACGCTGGGAGTTCAAGAAGAGGTTGATGCATTGGAAAAAGCAACTGAAAGCGACAACCCTTGCCGGGTGATGACTCGACTTTTACGTATCCATCGGCTCGACGAACGATGCCTTGCACCATAGGCAGTCCAAGACCTGTGCCTTTACCAACGGCTTTCGTCGTAAAAAATGGCTCGAATAAGTGCGGCATGTGTTCAGGCGCAATACCTTGACCCGTGTCAAAGATCTCAACTGAAAGATAATGCCCCGCTAAGATGAGTTGTTGATCGACTGAATACTCCTGTCCACTGATCTCTATTGCACGGGTAGAGATGGTAATTTTGCCGCTACCAGAGATTGCATCTCTTGCGTTAATCACGAGGTTGACCAACACTTGATTGAGCTCACCTTCATCTATTTGAATCTGTGACTGGCTATTTATTTCAGCGATCAGCTGAATATTTGAGGGGATTGACGGTTGCATCATCGAGATGACATCTTTGATGATGACGGATGGCTGGATCGTACTGACATTCGCATTGCGCTCCGTACGCGCAAAGGTCAGCATTTTTTCAATCAATTGACGGGCACGCTCACTCGCCTTAATCACCTCTTTCAAATACGAAGCCAACTTACTCTGCTTGTCAGGAACAAAGCGTGTCAGTGCGAGATTGGAGTAACCCACGACTGATGTCAAAATATTATTGAAATCATGTGCAATGCCACCAGTGAGCTGTCCAAGTGCTTGCATCTTTTGTGCTTGTAGCAGCTGTCGCTCGAGTGCTCTTCTGGTCTGCTGAGTCTGTTTGCGCTCGGTGATATCTCTTACGAAGACAAAGATCTGCTGAGTGTCACTGTCAGTCGCCACTGAGATTTCGACATCGACTGTTCGCTCACCCTTGTGCCGAAGTTTGGTCTCAAACTGATCGTGAACAACATCCGCGAACTTTCCAATACGAGCGTTAATCTCACGCGATTCCGAGACGGCACTCAGCTGAGTAATATGCATTCCAATGAGCTCAGATTCCGTATATCCAAGCATCTTGGCATAGGCTGCATTTGTTTCGATCAGGACGCCCTCAAAGTTTGCGATAAAAAATCCATCTAGTGCCGTTTCAAGCACTCTTTTATGTCGAGACAGAGCCCGTAAGCTTTCTGTACGGTTTTCTGAAACAGAAACGTATCCTTCAACCAGGCCCTGTTCGTTACGCAGGGGCGTGATGGTCCTGTCCATCATGAACTGATTGCCATGCGAGTCTTGTATTTCGACTAGTCCACTCCATGCGCGACCTGACATTAACGTTGATCGAATTTCATTGGCTTGTTGTGGATCAGGCGTGAGCGGCCTGGAAAATATATTGAGCTTACCTGCATCCTGTGGCGAAAGACTTGACCAAAGCATTGCAGACGCAGGGTTGCGCCACGTCAGATTTCCTTGTGGGTCCGTCACCATGACCGGTGTCGTCGTCGATTCAAGTGCTAAAGCCTGCGTCCGCAAGATCGCATTCGCGGCGATTAACGCTTGAGTTTGATCCGCTAATTTTTGATATGGTTTTCTAATCGATCCCACGAACAGCGCCCGATACACGAGGACATACGTAGCAATTTTCAGTAGGTGCGCCAAGATGTGCTGTGCACTGTTGCTGACCGTATAGTCTGTGATGAGAAGCTCGCTCAGTAAAGCCGTGAACGCGGCACCAAACAACAACGCCATCGTTTCATCTCGGGACCGTTTTGCGAGGAGAAAAATTCTCCAAGCCGCGACGGAAAAGATCACTACGATTGCATACTCGGCAACAATCTTGAAAGGCGTAACGCCCTTGCCCTCGATGAAGGTGACAGGTAGGTCAGCTTCGTAAAATATGATGATCCAAAAAATTAGCAGATTGATCGCGCTGTAGACTGCAAGAATCAAGAGCCTTTTCATTTTAAAAAAAGGTGGGAAATTTGGGAAAAAACTAAAAACCAATAAGTTACTGGCCACCATGAATCGTGCTGCAAGCCAGAACCACATACTCTTACCTGGCGAGGATGGTGTAATGAAATCCGGCATGCCAGACAATGACAATGTGTGTGCAATATCCAGCCAACCCGATGCTAGCAAGGCGATTGCTAAAAATACTAGGGACCCAGAGACCTCACGAGTGGGGGTGTGCCATATCGTCGCAAAAACGAGAAATGCCGCGAATACAGACACAAGCTCCATCAACGTGTGGATGGGTAGATAGTGCACGCGCGGCACGATCCAATTTTGGATGGGTAGCAGCATTGCCAAAACGGAAATGACAGAAAATCCCAAAATAACTGCGCCGACTCGACGAAGGTGGCAGTTGTTTAATGGTGCCGTATCGTGACTATCACTCTTCATTGTCGACACTCACGAATCGGATTGCAGTTATTCCGATCATTTCGGATGAACTAAGCTTATTTCGGGCCGACCAAAGTGGATCGATGGATTTGTGCTAACAACTGATTCATGTCAATCGGTTTTGTTAGGCAACATTCGGCACCGGCGGCAAGAAGTTCGGCCCTACCTTCAGGCGTTAAGTCACCCGTCATGCCAATCACACGAATGTCTGCATTGCCAGGATGTTCTTTAATTTTCTTGCACACTACCGCACCACTCAGTCCGGGCATTTTCAAATCGAGCAACACAATGTCGGGTTGAAATGCATAAACCTTACGCCCAGCATCAAAACCATCGAATGCCGTTTCCACCACGACGGGGCGCTCATCTCCCTCCAGTAACTCTGTCAAAAGATCAACGATGGTTTTGTCGTCATCAACAATCAATATTCGTTGAGGACCTTTATTTCCTGCAGGATTCCACTGTCGAGCAAAACGCTCCACCTCCTCGCGACGGAATCGACGATGTCCGCCTGGGGTGACTTCAGCCTGCAGGAGGTCACGTTGTGCCCAGCCCCTGACCGTCACTGGTGAAACCATCATCCATTTCGCCACCTCATTAGGGGTGAAATAGTCCTTATTTTTCGGTATATCAAACATAATTTATGGGCTTTTGATCGATTTGATCGAATTTATAGATTTGAGCTAATATTTCAATTTAATCGATAATTTGCTCTTAAATCAATGCCAAGTCTAAAAATAGCATGTTCCTTTGCTAATCAATTAGTCCGTACCACTCGACTTTATGATGTCGACTATCGATGAGTCGTCGCCGTTTCAGCATTAAAAACCTGATGGTGCTCATCTTTGGCGGGTTGGCTCTGACCGTATGGCTGCCTACTTACAAATATGTGACTTACACCTACATTACGCAGCTTGTTGCAGAAAAAGGCGGATCTGTACATGACTTCGCGGCCGCGCTCGCAGCGGTCATCGCAGACAATCTTAAGGAGCGACAGCGTGAGATTGTGCTGTTGGCGCAATCACCTTTTTTTCAGAGTGCCTCACTCGAGGCCCCCCAGCTCAAAGAACATCTTGACCGAGTTAAAAAGTCCTATCCACATTACACGTGGATAGGGGTCGCGGATATTGAGGGTGTCGTCCGCACCTCGACAGGTGATCTATTGCGGGGTGCAAGCGTTAAAGGGCATCCATGGTTCATGTTCGGATTAGCAGGTAGCTATTTAGGTGATCTACATCAAGCCTTGTTATCAAGCAAACAACTACCTCCTTCTACTGAAGGCGAGGCGTTACACCTTATAGATTTTGCTGCACCGTTGGTGTCGCCAGAGGGACAACTGCGGGGCGTGTTGGGTACGCATGCAGACTGGAGATGGATCGCCGATGTGATCAAGGTTGTAAAACCAACTGAAGTACCTCAATCGAGTCTCGATATTTTGATTATTAATTCAGAAAATCGAGTGATTTTTCCTAAGCGTTTAGATGGCAAGCTAAAAGTGCCCTCTGATGTGAGAGTAGATCAGCCCTTTGGGGTGACCACTTGGGACGATGGAGTCGAATACGTCTCGAGCATGGTGAACATCGACGAACAACACGAGACGAAGTCAATGGGTTGGCGAATCATCGTGCGTCAACCGACCGCACAAACACTACGTGATGTGGATGCGCTACAAAATGTGATTCAAGCCACAATTATATTTTCAATAATCGTTTTCTTAAGCCTGCTGTGGTGGGGCGCAACGCGTATCAGTACCCCTCTCAGGCAGCTATCCGCTCAGGCACGTCGCATTGAACGGGGCGCAGAAACAAAACCAATGAAAATCAATACGATGGCGCTCGAGGTCAGTGAGCTCGCAACGGCATTGTTTAGTATGGCGGCCACACTGCTAGACAGAAAAAATGCGCTGGCTCAAAACAACGCCCGTCTTGAGGAAACAGTGGCTATTCGCACTGCAGAGCTTGAGCGTGCGAACAGGGAGTTACAGCGCTTAGCTCGAAATGATGCACTGACTGGTTTACCAAATCGTCTTGCCGCCGATGAGCGACTAGAGACCGAGTTTGTGCGAATGAAACGTTCACAAAAGACATACTGCGTACTGATGGCAGATATCGATTTTTTTAAATCAATCAACGATACCCATGGCCATGCTGTAGGGGATCAAGTTTTACGTCGTATTGCCCAGACCATCAAGACCACTTTGCGAGAAAGTGACTTTGCTGCACGATTTGGTGGAGAGGAATTTTTAATCATCCTACCTGACACACACCAAGAGGTCGGCCGCCTCGTTGCAGAAAAATTAAGGCGTGCGGTTGAGTCTTCTGCAGATCCAATCGCAGGAAATGTCACAGTCAGCATCGGCCTTGCGATGTCATCACCGATGCATGCGAATGGGTATGGTGTTTTCCAAGATGCCGACAGCTTTTTATATCAAGCAAAGAAAACTGGCCGAAATCGTATTGATTTCCGCTTATGAAAAATCACCCTCTTCCTTGTCGAGCACATTGAAATGATGAGATCCAGACGAACTTGGAATGTCATTAAAGCGATCCACCGCCTGATTCCAAAAATATCGGGCTATCGCATCCGCACGGCACTCTTTATTCTGATCGCCGTTTATATGCTCATGCTCGCCAGTGCTCTTACTTTTATGACCTATCGTGAGTATCGGGCCAGCATGACGAGCATTACTGATCATGCCAAGGTTATTCGGATATTTTCGATTGCTGAAACGGATAAATTTATCAACAGTACGAAAGAGTTTCTCACCAAACTGGCACTGCATTCGGCCGTCCGAACGGTAGACAGCAATCGCTGTGATCCTTTGCTTGCTGAGTTCCAAAAATTGCAGCCACTCTCTTCACATCTTGTGATTTATGACAAGACAGGAAAGCTCCTCTGTAGCGCTTTAGAGACAAATTACGTTACCTCTGAAATTTCCAAATCACCTGAATTTTTTGAGCAAGTTCTCCGTACAAGACTGTTCACGATCGGCATGCCGGAAAAGAATTCGGTATCAGGGAAATGGGTCACGACGTTCGCTCACCCCATTCTCGATGAGTTTGGACAGTTTCGTGGTGTCGCAGGCTTGGTAATCGAGTTACAACGTCTTCAACCATTTGCATCGAAACTGAATAGTCCTCCCGGGACCTTTAGTGGCATTGTCAATCGGGCCGGCACGATTGTTGCTGCGTCTGAAAATCCAGAAACCATGATTGGCAGAACAATCGTAAAAGAGGCGTTTGAAAAGTCCGCCACAATCTCGGACGGCACGTTCCGGATGAAAGATTACAAGGGAAGTGATCGCTTTGTGAGCCTTGGAACAATCCAGGGTTCCGACTGGAAACTATTCGTCTCGCTTGATGTGAAGACACTTTTAGATCCAATCTTTAACAATACCTTGCGTAGATTGTTTTTTTTATTGTTAATGTTTTTGGCTCTGTTCTATGTCACCTTGCGCGTCACGCGCTTGATTGTGACTCCCATTGAAGCTGTGTCAAATACCTTAGGGCGCGTGACTGCTGGCGACTTACATGCGCGGGTCATTCCGGCAGGTCCCGTCGAAATATTTCAAATCGCATCAAAACTGAATGCCATGCTTGATACTCGCGAAAGTGCGACTCAACAATTAAGACAAAGTGAGGAGCGTTTTAAAACAGCCTTTAGAACAAGTCCTGATGCACTCAGCATTACCCGACTCGATGATCACCGTTTTTTAGAAGTTAATGACGGCTTCATTTCAAAATCGGGTTGGAGCAGAGACGAAATTGTTGGCAAAACTGCTGATGAACTCAACCTCTGGAAGTGGCCACATGATCGCCAAAAATTAGTCCGTGCAATCCAAAATCATGGCGAGTGTCGGGACATGGAGTCAGAGTTCGTCAGCAAAGACGGTCGAATTTGGGTGGGTGTGATTTCAGCTCAACTGATTGTGTTGGAAGGTGCCCCGTGCATCCTGTCCTCCACACGTGACCTGACTGAACGCAACATGTCACTAGAGTTGATTCATAACCTGTCGTTCTTCGATCCTTTAACTGGCTTGACGAATCGTCGCTTATTTATCGATCGACTCCAGCAGTCCATCACCGCAAGTTTGATTAACAAGAAACGAGGGGCTGTCGTTCTTGTCAATATTGACAGCTTTAAGACCATCAATGATTCCTTGGGACATGATGACGGAGACTTACTTTTAAAAGAGGTTGCCAAAAGGTTACAAGGCTGTCTCAAGGCGGGCGATACGCTCGCCAGATTTGGGGGGGACGAATTTGCAATTCTGATGAACGACATGGGTGATGAACAAGAAAGCCTAGAGTCGAACACATTACAAGCGTGTCAGAACATTCACCTCGCTCTCAGCCAGCCCTACTATCTCAGCTGCTCAGAACATCACCGGTCTGCAAGCATTGGGATTACGTTCATTGGTGCTGAAAATGAAAATGCCCGCGAACCCTTGCGTAGAGTCGATTTGGCAATGGATTCCGCCAAGAAGAGTGGGCGTAATACCTTACGCATTTTTAATCCGGAGATGCAACTGACGTTGAATGCTAGAAGCTCAATGGAAGAAAAGCTTCTGATGGCGATCAAGACCAATCAGCTGTCAATGCTCTATCAGGTACAAGTAACAGATAAAGGGCACATCGTTGGGGCTGAAGCTTTAGTGCGCTGGAATGATCCACAGCGCGCGGGCGCTCCTATTTCGCCAAGTGAATTTACCCCTCTCGCCGAGGAAACAGGCCTGATACTGCCCTTAGGTCAGTGGGTCTTAGAGACAGCTTGTCACCAAATTGCTGAGTGGGATAAAAATCCAGCCCTATCGCACTTGATCGTCGCAGTGAACGTCAGTGCCCGACAGTTTTATCAAATCGATTTTGTTGACCAAGTACGCTCAACGTTGAAGCGAACAGGCGCTAAACCAGAGCGCTTAAAACTAGAGTTAACCGAGAGCACGTTGATTTCAAACATTGCAGACCTTCGTTCAAAGATGGAAAAGCTTAAGGCTCTCGGAATTAGTTTTGCATTAGATGACTTTGGAACCGGATACTCCGCGCTTGCTTTCTTAAAGCAATTACCACTAGATCAACTCAAGATCGACCGCAGTTTCGTGCGCAATATTTTGATTGATCCGAATGATAAAGCAATCGCCCAAATGATCATCGCCTTAGCAAACAGCATGAAACTAGGGGTGATCGCAGAGGGCGTCGAGACGTCAGAGCAACGCCAAGTGTTATTGGAAATTGGTTGCAACCACTTTCAAGGGTTCTTATTCAGCAGCCCAGTGTCTGTAGATGAGTTTATGGCTTTGTTTGGCGGACAGAGGGGGATTCAGTATTTTCATCGAATCAGCGGAGGAGAAAACTTAGCATGATCGAGCTAAAAGATAGATAGTCCGATTTGACGAAGAGTACAGAAATTATTAACGAGGGTTCCGGTCAATGGATTTATGCGTAGAGACTCTTTTTAGCTCAGCTGTTGTGCCGTTGAGTTCAAACGTGACTTGCCATGAATGGTTAGCAAATACATCAATCTTCCATACAGTAGGTTTGGGTAGCCCAGTCAATGGATGCAAGCGAAGGCTCTTTGCTTCAGGATTATTTTGCAGAAGCGCCAAAGCTTCTTTCACAGCCTTAATTACATCGGGCTGGAGTTTTTGTAGCTCTGATTGAAAACGCTCTGAATAGGCAAAGCGTTCAATATTGATCTGCCGGCTCACTTCTTAGAAAGCAGAGAGTCAAATAGGCTGTCGACATTTTCAAAAGTCTGACCTGTCGTCGGCTGTAAAACTGCATCATGAGTGGTAATCCACTCTGACAACTCTTCTATGGTGTCGTGAAGTTCATTTATGGCAGAGACAAACTCGTTATATGCCTCAACCAATCCATCGTCTAGATGGGAGTGGGAATCACAACGTACGAAAATATGGCGGCTTTTTGCTTCGTTGTATATACGAACACAAGAACTGGATGCTTTATCAAGCACAGCACAAATACGACCACTTGGATCAATTTCGGAGGTATTCGGTAAAAGCTTAGACTTAAGCTCAGAATACGTACGGCTGATAGATCTAACTAGGTCAGTATCAGCAATGAGGCCGTCTAACGTATCTTCAATCGCGCGAAGCAGCTCAAGGTTGCGCACAGCAAGCGACTGTGCCCCAGAAGACGACAAACCCTGCCCAATAAGCGGTTGTGCGTGCATGAGTGTTCCTAAGAGACTATGAGCTGGCGGACAGAGGGGGATTCGAACCCCCGATACGCTTTGAACGTATACACGCTTTCCAGGCGTGCGCCTTCAACCGCTCGGCCACCTGTCCGTTTTACTACAGCCCGCTATTCTAGCATTAATGAGGCAGAGACAGCATTCGCTGGACATAACGTGCGATCGTATCGACTTCGAGATTGACGCGCTGACCGACCTTCAGGTGCTGCAGTGTCGTCACAGCGATCGTGTGGGGAATCAGATTAATACTGAACAGCGTCCCAGCCGTTAGATCCTCAACCCGATTAACGGTCAGGCTCACACCGTTCACAGTAATCGAGCCTTTATAGGCTAGAAACGGCGCCAGCGATGCGGGAGCCTGCACGATCAGCTCCCAGGACTCACCCACTGGCTCGAACTTCATGACTTCACCCAGACCATCCACATGACCCGAGACAATGTGACCACCGATCTGATCACCGACGCGCAGGGACTTTTCAAGATTGACAGGGCCCGGGGCATCGAGCCCCATGGTCAAACGCAAGCTTTCCCGGGAGACATCCACGGCAAAACCGTCGGCATGCTTGGCGACCACGGTCATGCATGCGCCTTGAATCGCAATCGAATCACCCAAGCCGACATCGCCCAGATCGAGGCCGCCCGCATGAATCGTAATGTGAACGCCTGCGTCAGCTTGACCATCTGCCAGCGCTTCAATTTTTTCAATACGGCCCACCGCCGCGACAATACCTGTAAACATTAGAGCGCCTTACCTGTGGTGTATTCGGTCAAATGAATGTTCTGCATCAGCTCGCGCCAATGCGCTGACAGGCGCGCACGCAATCGCACATCCGCGCCGAGCTGCTTCAAATCGATAAATTCAAAACGTTGCACGCCCTCGAGCTTGGTGAGCGTTGGCAACTGCGCCATCCCCATCCCCTCACCCAGGAGGAGCGGTGCCATATAGACCAGCAACTCATCCACACAGTCCGCATTGAGCAAGGCACCGTTCAGGCCAGAGCCCGCTTCGATATGGACTTCATTCGCATCATGTTCGCCCAACCAGCGCATCATGGCGCGCATATCCACACGGGGACGCATGCGTCCAGAAGACATGGCTGCCTCCGTAATCGGAGCCTGTTCGGGAACGTAGACGACTTGCACACCCCGATCGATCAAACGCGCAGCTTTTTCAACGTTTTGATCGCCCGTAAAAATAATCGCCCCCTCCCCTTTGAGAATCGCGGCGTCCTCGTTGATCTCAAAACCAGGATCAATCACGGCTCGACGCGGCTGACGTATCGTGGCGACGTGGCGAACCGTCATCTGTGGATTGTCGGCACGCACCGTACCAATCCCCGTCAGCACGACACAACTGCGTGCACGCCAATGATGCCCATCGGTCCGAGCCTCAAGACCCGTAATCCACTGAGACACGCCGTTTGTGAGCGCCGTGCGGCCATCAAGCGATGCCGCAACCTTCATCCAAACATAGGGTACGCCACGTGTCATACGAGACACGAAGCCGGGATTGACGGCCAACGCTAAATCCGCACAGACACCAACGTTGACTTCGATGCCCGCTTCACGCAATAAACGCATGCCGCGGCCTGCGACATCTGGGTTCGGGTCAAAATGCGCAAACACGACCCGTGTGGGTCCGGCAGCAATCAACGCCTCCACACAAGGTGGCGTACGACCGTGGTGGCTACATGGCTCGAGCGTAATAAAGACCGTCGCACCCTCTGCGCTCAGTCCTCGGGCGCGCATATCTTTGAGCGCCATCACCTCTGCATGATGCCCACCAACCTCTTGCGTCGCGCCACGACCAATCACCTGCGCATCACGCACGATGACGCAGCCCACGCGCGGATTCGGGGAGGGGACATACAAAGCCTGCTCAGCCAACGCTAACGCCTGACGCATGAAAAAAACGTCTTGATCAGGGTTACGTACCTCGGGGACTTGGGGAGATTTCATATTCAAGTTTTACGCTTCGCAGGGGGTCCCTGCATCTCGCGGATCGCTTCGACAAACTCACCGATGTCTTCGAAACTTTTATACACGGAGGCAAAGCGCACATAGGCGACTTTGTCGAGTTTTTTTAATTCGTTCATCACAAGTTCGCCCAGATATTCAGTCGATACTTCGCGTTGCCCAATCGTCAGCAAACGCTCTTCGATCCGCGCCACGACCGCATCCACCTCTTCGGTGCTGACCGGACGTTTACGCAATGCAAGCGCCAAACTCGCCCGCAGCTTGGAGGCATCGTATTCGTTGCGGCTGCTGTTGCGCTTGACGATCGTTGGCATCTCGAGCTCAGCGCGCTCGTATGTCGTAAAGCGTCGATCACAGGCTGTGCACCGCCGGCGTCGGCGAATGAAGTCACCCTCATCCGCACCGCGCGAGTCCACTACCTGTGTATCAGCATGCCCACAAAAGGGACACTTCATGGGGTCGCCTTGATAAAAACGAACAGGGCAACATATCGCGTTGCCCTTTGATTATCGATAGACCGGGAAGGATGCGGTCAGTGCATTGACACGCTCACGCACCGAGGCAATGTTTGCAGGGTCACGTGGCTGATCAAATACATCAGCGATCAGATTACCCGTCAGCTCCGCCTCGGCCTCTTTGAAACCACGTGTGGTCATCGCAGGTGTACCCAAACGAATGCCGCTCGTCACGAACGGCTTTTCAGGATCATTCGGGATAGCATTTTTGTTGACAGTAATGTGTGCATCGCCCAACACCGCCTCAGCTTCCTTGCCTGTGATGCCCTTGGCACGCAAGTCGACCAGCATGACATGGCTCTCGGTGTGGCCGGACACAATGCGCAAACCACGCTTAACCAAGGTCTCAGCCAATACCTGAGCGTTTTTGACGACCTGAGCGGCGTAAGCCTTGAACTCTGGGGTTGCCGCTTCGCGAAACGCTACCGCTTTTGCAGCGATCACGTGCATCAGTGGGCCGCCCTGAATACCAGGGAAAATTGCGGAATTAATGATTTTTTCAAACTCGGCTTTCATCATGATGACGCCACCACGGGGACCGCGCAAAGATTTGTGCGTCGTGGAGGTGACAAAATCCGCGTGTGGGACTGGATTGGGATATGCACCACCCGCCACGAGTCCGGAGTAATGCGCAATATCAACCAACAACAGCGCGCCATTGTCTTTGGCAATACGTGCCAAGCGCTCAAAATCCATCCGCAACGAATACGCCGAGGCGCCCGCGACGATCAGCTTAGGCTTTTGGGTTTTAGCGAGTTCCTCGACCTTGTCATAGTCCAGAACCTCGTTGGCATCCAAGCCATACTGATGAAAATTGTAGAGCTTGCCTGAGGCATTCACTGAAGCGCCATGCGTCAGGTGGCCGCCTTCGGCCAGGCTCATCCCCAACACTGAGTCACCTGGCTTGAGGACCGCCAAATAAACCGCTTGGTTAGCCTGAGAGCCGGAGTTAGGCTGCACATTGGCCGCTTCTGCACCAAACAAGGCTTTCAGACGATCAATGGCGAGTTGCTCAACGATATCCACATATTCGCAGCCACCGTAGTAACGCTTGCCGGGATACCCTTCGGCATATTTATTAGTCAATTGCGTGCCCTGCGCCTGCATCACTGCAGGGCTGGCGTAGTTTTCAGAAGCGATCAGCTCAATGTGCTGCTCCTGACGCGTGTCTTCTTTCTGGATGGCGGCCCAAACATCGGGGTCTACGCGGTCGAGTGTCAGTTTGCGGTCAAACATAAGGATCCTAGCGAAATGAATGCGAAATTTGGTTGACGATAGTGTACTGCGCCCCGCCCACTAAAAAGGGCCAAAGGCACAAGGGGAAATTGTTGTCGCAAAGTTAGGCGACCTGGACGCGGGCAAACTTGCGCTTGCCGACCTGAACGACATAGGTCCCAGCACCGAGCTGCAAGCCCTTGTCCTCGACGCGAGCGCCATCCACCCGCACACCGCCCTGCTCAACGTTACGCTGGGCCTCGGCACCCGATGCCACCAGACCGGCCTCTCGCAAAAGCTTCAAAATACCAATCGGCGCCCCTGCAAGCGAGACTTCTGGCATATTTTCTGGCACGGCACCGTCCCGAAAACGCGCCTCAAAAGCCGCCAAAGCGGCCTCGGCCGCTGCCTGAGAGTGAAAGCGGGCGACGATTTCCTGACCGAGCAGTACCTTGGCATCACGCGGATTACGTCCAGCATCAATCTCCGCGCGAAGCCCTGCAATCTCTTCAAGACTACGAAATGACAGCAATTCAAAGTATTTCCACATCATCGTGTCTGAAATCGACATGATTTTGCCGAAAATCGATTCAGGTGACTCACCAATACCGATGTAGTTATTTTTGGATTTGGACATCTTTTCAACGCCATCCGTACCCTCGAGCAACGGCATCGTCAAAATACACTGCGGCTCTTGTCCGTACTCCTTTTGAAGCTCACGACCCACCAGTAGATTGAACTTCTGATCGGTGCCGCCAAGCTCCAGATCTGATTTCAACGCAACAGAGTCATAACCTTGCATGAGTGGGTACAGAAACTCGTGAACTGAAATCGGCACACCCGCCTTGAATCGCTTGGTGAAATCATCACGTTCCATCATGCGCGCCACGGTGTAACGAGAAGCCAGCTGAATCATGCCACGCGCCCCCAAGGGGTCACACCATTCTGAGTTGTAACGAATTTCGGTGCGCGCCGGATCAAGCACAAGGCTCGCTTGCGCATAATACGTGCGGGCGTTTTCCTCAATTTGCTCTCGCGTCAGAGGAGGTCGTGTCGAATTGCGTCCGGAGGGATCACCAATCATCGAGGTAAAGTCACCAATCAGAAAAATGACCGTATGGCCCAAGTTCTGTAACTGGCGCATTTTATTCAGGACAACGGTATGTCCCAAATGGATATCCGGTGCTGTCGGATCCAAGCCAAGCTTGACTCTAAGAGGAACGCCTGTGGCTTGACTTCGTGCAAGTTTTTGCGCAAATTCTGTTTTAACAAGGAGCTCATCGCATCCTCGCTCGACAATACGCAAGTTAGCTTCAACTTCAGCGGAGATCGTGTATTTTGTCGTCAACATATAGGATGTAAGCCAATTTGGTTTGTAAGAGTTACAAAAAAAGCTGTTCGGACGCTTGAAATCGGCTAACATACTTTTTTACAAGTCTGACATCATACGCAATGTAAACTTGCTCTGCCACGCAAAGTCCGGCATGAGTGTGGTGTTTAAGCATCGTTTCCACGAGAAAGAAGTAGATAGGATTTTCACCCGATGAGTTTAAAGAACCACCTGACGCCCCAATCTCCTTTGGCATCCATTGCATTAAAGTATTCTGGTCACAAAGGAAGTCGCTCAGGTCTGGTTCGTGGTGCGGTCATCAGCACCGTGTTACTTCTTGGCCTAGGCGCCGTTGCACTCGGCGTGCTGCCTTCATCATTAGTGGGCGCAGCCGAAAGTAAAATCAGCGAGCTGAGCACGACCGAAGCCGCTCCAGAGCAAAGACTCGTTCTCAATATTGTTCCTGTCCCCGCACCGACCGAGTTCGCACACGTTGAACAAGCGCCCATTGAAACGCCTTACATCACCGAGACGCGGATTCGTTCAGGCGACACACTCGCCACCGTCCTTAAGCGTCTGGACATCACGGACTCAGACCTGCTCAACTACCTCACACGCGAGCCTCGGGCACGCTCCATTTACAAACTAATCGTTGGACGCTCTGTTCAAGCCGCCACGAACGATGACGGCGACTTGCTGTGGGTGCGTTATTACCACACGCCCAATGCTGAGCCCAACGGCAAGGGTCACGCTCGCACCCTACAAATCACGACAATGGCTAATGGCTTTCAGGCTGAAGAGCTCGAGCAGCCCTTAGAGACCCATGTTGAAGTTGCCGTGGGTACCATTCGCTCCTCTTTATTTGCCGCCACAGATATCGCGGGCATTCCCGACGCGATCACATCGCAAATGGCCGAAGTCCTGAGCAGCAAAGTTGATTTCTTGCGCGGCTTGCGTACAGGCGACCAGTTCCGAGTGGTCTACGAGACGCGTACGATCGGCGGACGCAATGCAGGCTCAGGCCGTGTCTTGGCTCTTGAATTCGTCAACGATAGCAAAACCCACAACGCGATCTGGTTTAGTCCAGACGGTCAGTCCGGGAGCTATTACAGCTTGGACGGTGAAAGTATCCGAGGTGCCTTTCTGCGTAGCGCACTGAGATTCTCTCGTATCAGCTCCACGTTTGGCATGCGTAAATTACCCGGGCTGCAAGCGTGGTCCGGCCATCACGCGGGTGTCGACTACGCTGCACCAACTGGTACGCCGATCCATGCGACAGCAGATGGTACGGTTGATTTTGTGGGTTGGAAAAATGGCTATGGCAATACGGTCATTTTGAAACATCACAGCAAAATCACTACGCTCTACGCCCACCAGAGTCGCTTTGCTGCTGACCTCAAAGCCGGCAGCAAAGTCTCCCAAGGTGATCTGATTGGTTATGTTGGCTCCACTGGCTGGTCAACTGGACCGCACCTGCACTACGAATTCCGTGTCGCAGACAAGCCCATTGATCCGCTGACTGCAACGGCCAATATGCCCTCATCGCAACCGCTCGCCGCTGAGCATCATGAGAAATTTGCACAAGTGGTTGACCCGTTCAAGCAACAGCTTCAGGTGCTTGCCAAGTTTCAGGATGCTGTGCCTGAAACGAGCAATGTTGCTAGTCGCTAGAGGCGGCGCACATCGCGCACTCTCACTTGACGGTTTAACAAGCACTTGACTGAGCCCTCTCTGTATATTGGACTGATGTCGGGCACCAGTCTCGACGCAGTCGACGCAGTGCTCGCTCAGTTCGACCCCCAAGGGCGCCCCTCCCTTTTGGCGCGTACCTCCGTCGATTTTCCCCCATCGCTGCAAGCCGAGCTACTCGCTCTCAATCAAAGTGGCCGAGACGAACTTGGTCGCGCAGCACTTGCTTCAAACGCCCTAGTCATTTTGTACGCCGACGCGGTTAAAACCTTGCTTGTCAATGCAGGCGTTCAGGCGCAACAGATTGCAGCGATTGGTGCCCACGGGCAAACCGTTCGCCATCGACCTGATCTTGGTTATACGATCCAGCTTAACTCGCCTGCCCTGCTCGCCGAGCTGACAGGGATAGGCGTGATTGCCGACTTTAGAAGCCGTGATGTCGCAGCCGGCGGTCAAGGGGCGCCCTTAGTCCCTCTTTTCCATGCGGGTGTGTTTTCGGCGCCATACCCACGCGTCATCTTAAATCTGGGTGGCATTGCTAACATCACGATTCTTCGCCCTCAGCAGCCACCTATTGGCTTCGATACGGGTCCGGCGAATGTTTTGATGGACATGTGGAGTGCGCAACATACTGGGCATGCTTTCGACAAAGAGGGCGCCTGGGGCGCAGCGGGTCAATCCGAGCCAGAGCTACTGGCCCGATGGCTCCGCTCTGAGCCCTGGTTTAGTTTGCCAGCGCCAAAGTCTACCGGTCGGGATCTATTTAACGCCGAATGGCTTGCACAACGACTGACGCACGCGAGCCAGGAAACTACTGGTGTGCGCTGGGCACAAAACGTGCAAGCCACGCTCAGGAGACTGACCATAGAGACAGTGACGCGCTGCATCCGCGACTATGCCGAGGATGCACAGGAACTGCTCGTGTGTGGTGGGGGTGCCAGAAATGCGGCCCTGATGGCCGATCTACAACAGGTGCTCAGCTATCCTGTGCGGACAACTGATGAAGTCGGGATTCATACGCAAGACGTCGAAGCGCTCGCCTTTGCTTGGCTTGCGTGGGCACACCATCAAGGTCTGCCTGCAAGTGACTCTGCAGTGACAGGCGCGCGTGGCGCCCGCATACTAGGTGCTTTTTGGCCCGCTTAGACTGAGAAAGAAGAACCGCAACCACAGGTTGAAGACGCATTTGGATTGCGAATCACGAACTGTGAACCTTCGATATCTTCTTTGTAGTCAATCTCTGCGCCAACCAGATACTGATAGCTCATCGGATCCACCAGCAAGGCAACACCGTCTTTTTCAAGCGTCGTGTCATCGTCATTCACATCTTCATCAAACGTGAAACCGTACTGGAATCCTGAACAGCCACCGCCTTGAACGAAAACGCGCAACTTGAGGTTTGCATTGCCTTCCTCGATCAGTAGGTCTTTGACCTTGGCAGCTGCCGAATCGGTAAAGATGATCGGCGTTGGTGGTGCTTGAAGATCAACGGTTTGGCTGAGAGTGCTCATAATGTTAGCTCCTGCCCTATCAAAGGGCGACTATCGCAATAGTTCTACAGTCGGATACCCGACTAAGTTACTCGACTATACCGCAAAATCGCTACGAAACTAAAGATCAACCTTGCGCGAAGCAAGGACAATCTCTCCTGACAAAACACTCACGACGACCGAGGTGAGTTGAAAATCTGCAGGCAGTGCCAGTACACCTTGACTCCGCTGAAATTGGTCAAAACTGAGCGCAAGGCTATCTTGATCCTGTGCGGTCGCGCCAAGCGAATTCAGAGGTGAACGGGAGGCGGCAAAGTCCGGCCCCCCTTGTTTTAGTAAGAGTACCGAGGTGAGCTCTTGACCGTCCCGAAGACCTGTTGCTACAAACTGTAAGCGCCCGTTAAATCGCTCACCTGGTTTACCGCTGCGCATCAACAACACCCTGAATTGCAGGGTTTGATCTTGCCTTTCAAACTCAACGGCTCGCAACGCGATGGCGCCTTGCGGGCCTGGAGGCAAAAGCTGCTCGTAAAAAGCGAGATAGTCTTTCATGCGCCCGAGCTCTTCTTGCAACACGGAGAGGTTTTTCTCGAGCTCAGCGCGTGCTGCTCGCTCAATCGTCAACTCTTGTCGTGTCTGCTCTGTCTGCGCAAGCGCTGCATCGATTTGTGCCTCGAGAGCGCTACGAACCTGGGCTTCGGCAACTTGTTGTGTCCTAAGCTGTAACTCCAGAGAGTCAGGCCCCGGACGTTGCACCAAAAAGATCCCGGCAGCCAAACCTCCCGCAATCAGCGCAAACGCCCCCATCACCCAGAAAGCGAACGCTTTAAAGGGTGACTTGACGTGCAAAGACCCGCTCAAGAATCGCTCCTCAAGGCAGGATCGCAACCTGATTCAGACCGACAGTGTCAGACAAGCCAAACATCAAGTTCATATTTTGAATGGCCTGACCCGCGGCGCCTTTGACCAAGTTGTCCTGCACGACGAGAATGATCAGACGATCGCCATTACCTGGACGGTGCAGCGCAATGCGCAACGCATTTGAGGCGCGTACCGAGCGGGTATCAGGCAGGCTACCTGCTGGCATCACGTCGACAAAGGCTTCGTTCGCATAACGCTGTTCAAATAACGCCTGAAAATCTGTGTCACGTGCCTCAGGCAGAATGCGAACGTAAATCGTACTCAGCATGCCGCGAATCATCGGCACTAAATGCGGCACAAACGTCAGACCGACCGGCGTACCCGCCAAACGGTCGAGCTGCGCTTTGATCTCTGGGTGATGCCGATGACCTGCCACACCGTAGGCTTTGAAATTATCACTCGCCTCGGAAAACAGCATGCCGACCTCGGCCTTGCGTCCGGCACCGCTTACACCGGATTTTGAGTCGGAGATGATGTCCGACGTATCAATTAAGGGTGCGCCGCCCAGCAAGGGCGCGAGTCCCAACAAAATTGTCGTGGGATAACACCCCGGATTACCAATTACTCGTGCACGACTGATGGACGCACGATTGAGTTCGACCAGACCATAAACAGCCTCTTCGAGTATTTCTGGGCAGGTGTGTGGGATTTTGTACCAGTGCTCAAAAGTCGAGATGTCTTTGAGACGAAAATCTGAAGCCAAATCAATGATGCGTACACCTGCGGCCAGCAGCTCTTTAGCTTGACTCATCGCAACACCATGTGGCGTGGCGAAAAACACCACATCGCAACCCGTCAGGGGCGCCTTTTCGGGTGACGAAAACGCAAGCTTTATGTGTCCCCTCAAGTTAGGGAACATTTCTGCCACCGGCATCCCGTCTTCTTTGCGCGAAGTGATCGCATGCAGCTCGACATTGGGATGTTGGGACAAAATCCGTAGCAGCTCAACACCGGTATAACCCGTTCCGCCCACGATACCCACTTTGATGCGTTGTGTTGATGTTTCTGCCATGAGAGTGCTCCTAAATATCCGCCGCTATATCGCGCCAATGTGATGCGCTGCGCTAATGTCATTTCTGACATTATCCCACGTCAATTCACGCGAGTTGTTCGAGCCAAACTCTGCGCATTCAACTGCGCATTCAACTGCTCTAAATACAAACGCTCCAAATACAAACAGGCCGCTCGCGCGGCCTGTTTGTGCGGAATCCACATATTGATTCCGTGCATGCGTGATTAACGCTTGCTGAACTGTTTCCGACGACGTGCTTTGTGGAAACCGACTTTCTTACGTTCGACTTCACGTGCATCGCGTGTGACCAAACCGGCTTTCGACAGTGTGGGCTTGAGCGTTGCATCGTAATCAATCAGCGCACGCGTAATGCCGTGACGCACCGCGCCAGCTTGGCCGCTTTCGCCGCCGCCATGCACGTTGATGTGAAAGTCAAACGAAGCCGTGTGACCGGTCAGCTCAAGAGGCTGACGCACCACCATACGACCTGTTTCACGGGCAAAGTACTCGTCAACGGGTTTACCGTTCACGACGATCTTGCCTGCACCTTTTTTCATGAAGACACGCGCCACCGAAGTCTTGCGGCGGCCGGTTCCGTAATTCCAATTACCGATCATGGCCTGTCCTTAAAATTCGAGGGGCTGTGGCTGTTGGGCAGAGTGCGGATGCTCAGCACCAGCATAAACCTTCAGCTTTTTAATCATCGCGTAACCCAAAGGACCCTTGGGCAACATGCCCTTAACGGCCTTCTGGACTGCACGACCCGGAAAACGTTCTTGCATTTTTGCAAAGTTCGTTTCGCGAATACCACCTGGGTATGTCGTGTGACGGAAATACTTTTTGTCTTGCGACTTATTACCGGTTACGACGATTTCAGCTGCATTGATAATGACGATGTAATCGCCCGTATCAACGTGGGGCGTGAATTCTGGTTTGTGTTTACCGCGCAAACGACGTGCGACTTCGCTGGCCACACGACCGAGGACTTTGCCCTTCGCGTCAATCACGAACCAGTCACGCTTGACTTCATGCGGCTTGGCCACAAATGTCTTCATGATTGGATCCTAAAAAGTTCTCTCTGGGACCATCCCGGAAAGACTTCCCCTGTTTTTTGCCAAAACGTTGTTACCCGCCCGTGCAAAAACCAAAACTCAGAACATCATAAATGATGCCATTGCTTGGGGAAAGCCCTTGATTCTACAACAAAATCCGGGTACCCGCCAACTAGGTTCCCGCAATCGACATACGCTCAATCAAGATCGAGCCTGTGGTTTTGCTCCCTCGGTTGATCGTGTCGGCACCTACGGCAACAATTTGAGCAAACATATCCTTGAGATTGCCGGCAATGGTGATTTCCTCAACGGCATGTTGGATTTGGCCATTTTGTACCCAATAGCCGAACGCGCCTCGAGAGTAATCGCCCGTCACATAGTTCACGCCCTGACCAATCAATTCGGTCACGAGCAAGCCCGAACCCATTTTTTTGAGCATGGCACTGAAGTCGTCCTGGCGGCGCGTTTTCGATGAGCGCAGCACTAAGTTGTGCGAACCACCCGCATTCCCCGTTGTGACCATCCCAAGCTTGCGCGCCGTATAGGAAGACAAAAAGTAACCTTGCAAAACTCCAGCACTCACCACCTCACGCGCATGCGTGCGCACACCCTCTTCATCAAACGGTGAGCTCCCCATCGCACCCTTGATGTTAGGATTTTCGAGCAGACTGATGTGACTGGGAAATAGCTGTCGTCCAAGTGAGTCAAGCAAAAAGCTCGTCTGGCGGTAAAGCGCCCCCCCACTGACCGCATGCGTCAGCGCACCAATCAGGCCAAGTGCAAGCGGCGCCTCGAACAGCACTGGGAAGTGCCCAGTGGGTATTCTTTTTGCCGACAGGCGGGCTAATGCGCGCTCTGCGGCGTAGCGACCGACCGCCGCAGGATCCGCCAAGCGATCTGCGCGACGATCACTGGTGTACCAATAGTCGCGCTGCATAGAGCGGCCACGTCCTGCGATCGGGGAGACCGATAAGCCATGGCGCGAATACGCATAGCCATCCAAAAATCCACGGGTATTACCCAGCACGAAATGCCCCTCGTGGGTGTCCACGCCCGCGCCTTCGGTATTGGTAATACGTTTATCAGTCGATAGCGCTGCGTGTTCAGCCTCGACGGCCATCCGTGTGGCTTCTTCTACGCTCAGCGCCCAGGGGTGATGAAGCTTCAAATCATTTTTGACGCCGATCGCCAACTGATCTGCATCGGGCAGTCCGGCAGCAGGATCCTCAGCGGTGTAGCGGGCAATGTGCCAAGCCGCCTCAACCGTATCGCGTAGTGCTTTGGGAGAAAAATCCGAGGTAGACGCCGAACCTCTGCGCTGTCCGGCAAAGACCGTCACATCCAGCGAGCGATCGCGGGTCTGCTCGACGGTTTCAACTTGCCCTTTGCGGACAGAGACAGCCAGCCCTTGGCCCTCGGAAACCTCGGCAGCGGCGTCGCTAGCGCCCAAACTTTGAGCATGTTTCAGCGCCTGTGTCACTAAATCCTCGAAAATCGGTCGATTTTGAGCAACAGGAAGAAAAGAAATTGTCGTAGCCATATTGGTCCATTAGCGTGAGGCTTTATGATAGCCCTATGACACAAGATTTACCTCAAACACCTGACGGGACCGATGAGTCCCCTTACGACGGCCCAAGCAAGTCGCAATTAAAACGCGATATGCATGCTTTGGTCGACCTTGGTCGCGACCTGGTGGACCTCTCACCAGAGCGACTTAAACAACTGCCATTGTCGGAGCGTCTCTATGACGCGGTCCGCCTGGCGCAGCGCACCACGAGCCGCGAAGGACTTCGAAGGCAGATCCACTACGTGGGCAAGCTGATGCGCGAGGCACCTGCGGACGAAATCCGTTCGCAACTCGACACGTGGAAAAACGGCTCGCGCCAACAGACTCAAGGCATGCATCGCCTCGAAGCGTTGCGTGACCGTCTGCTCAAAGAAGACGAGGCGTTCACGGTCTTGCTGCAAAAGTATCCGCATGCCGATATTCAGCAGATCCGGACGCTGATTCGCGAGGGCCGTAAAGAAGCCACGGCCAACTTGTCTTTACGTGTCGGCCAAGAGCCGCAACGCAAACACTATCGCGCGCTTTTTCAGGCGCTCAAAACTCTTCAAGATCCGGATACTGAAGCATGACGCAAGACGCTTTGCTCGACTGTGTTGAACACAGCACAAACGCCCACCCCACACACAGCGTCATCTGGCTCCACGGTCTGGGCGCTGATGGTCACGACTTTGCACCTATCGTGCCTGAATTACGTCTGCCGGCCTCCCTGGGTGTTCGTTTTGTCTTTCCCCACGCCACCGTTCAACCTGTCACGCTCAACGGTGGCATGGCCATGCGGTCTTGGTACGACATCCTCACACCGAGTTTGGTCAAGCGCGAAGACGAGACCGGCATTCGCGTCTCAGAACGCGCCATTCATGCCTTGATCGAGCGTGAAAACGCACGCGGCATCCCCAGTGAACGCATCGTCTTAGCGGGCTTTTCGCAAGGCTGCGCCATGACGCTCCATACCGGACTGCGCCTACCTGTAAAGCTCGCCGGGCTCATGGGGCTCTCTGGCTACCTGCCCTTGCTGGATCTCGCAGACCAAGAGCGCCACACTGCAAATGCGGACACACCTATTTTTCTCGCCCATGGCACACATGATCCTGTGGTGACGTTTGAGCGCGCCGAAGCCTCTCGCGCCAAACTCTCTGCGCTCGGCTACAACGTGCAATGGCACACCTATCCGATGCAGCACTCTGTCTGCGCCGAGGAAATTCACGATATTTCACGCTTTCTGCAAAGCGTGTTGATTTAATAGGCATTTATATTCATGACTGCAGCATCTACTCCTGTGCGCACACGTTTTGCGCCCTCGCCCACTGGCTTTTTGCATCTGGGCGGCGCTCGAACCGCACTATTTTCGTGGGCGTATGCGCGTCACTTCGGTGGCACCTTTATTTTGCGCGTCGAAGACACGGACCTGGAGCGCTCGACGCCTGAAGCCGTGCAGGCCATTCTTGACGGGATGGCGTGGCTGGGTCTGACCCCAGACGAGGGTCCTTTCTACCAAATGCAGCACATGGACCGCTACCGCGAGGTGGTTGCCAGTATGTTGGCGCAAGGCACCGCCTATCACTGCTACAGCTCTCCTGCCGAGGTGGACGCCATGCGCGAGCGAGCCCGTGCGCTTGGACAAAAACCACGCTATGACGGCACATGGCGCCCTGAGCTCGGCAAAACGCTCCCCGCCATCCCTGCAGATCGCAAACCGGTGGTCCGTTTTAAAAGCCCACAAGACGGGGCGACCGGCTGGGTTGATATGGTCAAGGGCCCGATCACATTCGATAACAGCGAGCTAGACGACTTAGTCATCGCGCGTCCTGACGGCACGCCCACTTACAATTTTTGCGTAGTGGTCGATGACTGGGATATGCGGATCACGCATGTCCTGCGTGGCGATGATCATGTCAACAATACCCCCCGCCAGATTACGATCCTGCGCGCACTCGGCGCACCCGTTCCCGAGTATGGCCACGTCCCAATGATCCTCGGTCCGGATGGCGAAAAGCTCTCAAAACGGCATGGCGCGGTCAGCGTCATGGAATACGATCGGGATGGCTATCTGCCCGAAGCCATGATCAACTATCTGGCGCGGCTGGGTTGGAGCCACGGCGATGACGAGTTGTTTTCAAGGGAGCAATTGGTCGCATGGTTTGACCCACAACATCTTTCGAAGTCGGCAGCGCAATGGGATCCCAAAAAATTAAATTGGGTCAATGCGCACTACATCAAGCATAGTGACGATGCTGAACTGGCCCGCGTCGTCGCGCCTCGAATCACTGCACGCGGCGGCGATACGAATAAAGTCGATTTATCTCAGGTTGTTCGGCTGTTAAAAGATCGGGCAGAAACGCTGGAGCAGCTCGCTGACGGTGCCATGCTATTTTGTGGTGTTTTTCAACAGGCAGAACCTGCTTTGGTCGAGCAGCATTTGACCGCAGCGGCGCGGATCACTCTCAAAGATTTTGCAACCCAGGCAGCAGGGCTTGAATGGAAGCGCGAAGCCATCAGCGGACTCATTAAGTCGACTTTGGCGACGCATGGCCTGAAAATGCCTCAGCTGGCGATCCCACTTCGTGTTGCCATTGCAGGTACCACCCAAACACCCGCGATCGATGCCGTACTCGAAATCCTGGGCAAAGAAACCGTGCTGGCTCGACTCGCCGCGTTGCCCATCACATCAACCTAAAGCTGTTCTGTACCCGCTGTCCGGTGACAGAACGGCTGTCCGCTCTGTCCTCGCGAAACACGAGTCGGCGTGCATCGCTGCGCTCAATAATGTAGGTCAGCGTGTAAATCGGATCGCGGTAGTCGACCTTCTCGCCGTTGGAGCGACTGATACGCAACACTAGTTTTCCAGAAGAAACATCCCAACATCCCGTTTCTCTCAGCTCCGAACGGATATTACGTCCTTGCTTGACGCGAATCTGTTGGCGCATTTTTCCGTCTTCGGACAACGTCAGCAATGTCTGAATTTCGCCAACGACACCAGTTTGCTTGCGCACAACATACCAAACGCCTGTGAGGGGTAGACCTTGGGGTGGGGTCACGCACGCGAGTTCAGGCAAATTCTCAGGCGCGATGATGAGAGGCGCATCAGAGGGACGCGGGATGCCGCAGCCCACTAAAACAACACAGGCAAGGACAACCAACCATCGATGGGGGTAACGCGAGTACATCAAGACTCCAAGGCGAGACGAGCAACAGAACTTATAGGTGCAATAGTGCAACAGATTTGAACAAAATCCATCCACCTTGTGAGGCATTACGCAAATTTATATTTTTAAACGTGATCCCATTTGCGTTTACACCACACTCTGACGGGCCTCTCCACAATCAAAGGGTAAACACTAGTAAAAAAAATAGAAATTTATCTGTTGCCTCCACACGCCACAAACACTAGAATTAGTATCCATAGAAAGAAATAACACTATATGTAGTGGTCAGAGGCAAATATGCCAAACAGCATACGCAGTATGCATTGCGACTGACCGCTTGCTATACCAACACCGAATTCTGGTCGGGCGTGTGCCCGATCAACCTTGCAGGAGCCCTTATGCAAACTTCCACCAGCTCAGTGTCGCACCGCGAAGCCGCACCGCAGTTTTCTCACACCGACGCACCTATTACTGAAGTGATTTGGAGCCAGTATCACATCATTCGCCGCAATGGCGCAGTCGTGAACTTCGAGCCAAGCAAGATTGGCATCGCCATGACCAAGGCCTTTTTGGCGGTCAACGGCGGCCAAGGTGCAGCCTCGGCCCGCGTGCGCGAACTTGTTGATTCTCTGACTCGCCAAGTGGTGCAGGCACTCGTGCGTAGCCGCCCAAATGGCGGTACCTTTCATATAGAAGACATTCAGGACGCCGTTGAACTCGCGCTCATGCGCTCAGGCGAACACGATGTCGCACGATCCTATGTGCTTTATCGCGAGCGTCGCGCGCAAGAGCGTGCGAAATCCAACATTTCCCAGGCACCCGTCGAGGCCTCGACGCTGCACGTGACAGATGGCGGCGTGCGTAAGCCTCTGGATCTAGCCAAACTACAAGCGACCATCGAATCAGCCGGTTTTGGCTTAGGTGATTTCGTCGACACTGCTGCCATCCAGAGAGAGACGCTGAAAAATATTTACGATGGCGTGCCTGTTGACGAAGTCTACAAGTCCGCTATTTTGGCTGCGCGCTCGATGGTCGAGAATGACCCCGCCTACAGTAAAGTGACCGCGCGCCTGCTGCTGCACACAATCCGCAAAGAAGTGCTGTCCGAAGATGCTTCACAAGAAGACATGGCCACGCGCTATGCGACTTATTTCCCAACGTTTATCAAGCGCGGCGTTGAAGCCGGCCTGCTCAGTTCCGAGTTGTCCCGCTACGATCTGCCACGTCTGGCCGCAGCGCTCGATGCCAGCCGTGACCTGCAATTCGACTATCTGGGTCTACAGACACTGTATGACCGCTACTTCCTGCACATCCGCGGACAGCGTATTGAGCTGCCACAGGTATTTTTCATGCGTGTGGCGATGGGCCTGGCCATCGGCGAAGTCGATCGCGAAACACGCGCTATTGAGTTCTACCAGATCCTGTCGTCTTTTGACTTCATGAGCTCGACACCGACGCTGTTCAATGCCGGCACACTGCACTCGCAACTGTCATCCTGCTACCTGACCACGGTGTCCGACGATCTGGATGGCATTTACGAAGCGATCAAAGAAAATGCTTTGCTGGCAAAGTATGCCGGCGGCTTGGGCAACGATTGGACACCCGTCCGTGCCATGCGCAGTCACATCAAAGGCACCAATGGTGAAAGCCAGGGTGTTGTCCCTTTCTTGAAAGTCGTCAACGACACAGCGGTCGCAGTCAATCAGGGCGGCAAACGCAAGGGCGCCGTGTGTTGCTACCTCGAGTCGTGGCACCTCGATATCGAAGAATTCCTCGATCTGCGCAAAAATACCGGCGACGAACGCCGTCGCACGCACGACATGAACACGGCCAACTGGATTCCTGACTTGTTCATGAAGCGTGTGATCGAAGGTGGCGACTGGACATTGTTCTCGCCTTCAGATTGCCCTGACCTACACGATAAAGTCGGTGCTGAATTTGAAAAAGCCTATGTTGGTTACGAAGAGAAAGCCACTCGCGGTGAGTTGACGCTGTTCAAAAAAATGCCGGCGAACAACTTGTGGCGCAAGATGCTGTCGATGCTGTTTGAAACTGGCCACCCATGGATCACGTTCAAAGACCCATGCAACATCCGTTCACCTCAGCAACATGTCGGCGTTGTTCATAGCTCAAACCTTTGCACTGAGATCACACTCAACACCAACGACTCTGAAATCGCGGTATGCAATCTGGGCTCGGTCAATCTACCCGCCCACCTGACGCAAAATGCCGATGGCACCATGACGCTCGATCACGCCAAGCTACAGCGCACGATCAAGATCGCGATGCGCATGCTCGATAACGTCATCGATATTAATTACTACGCTGTCGCGAAAGCCCGCAACTCCAACGTACGCCATCGTCCTGTTGGTTTGGGCATGATGGGTTTTCAAGATTGCCTGCACTTGATGCGCGTGCCCTATGCCTCACATGAGGCGATTGAGTTTGCAGACCGTTCGATGGAAGCTGTGTGCTATTACGCCTACAGCGCATCGAGTGATCTTGCGGCAGAGCGTGGTCGTTACCCAAGCTTCGAAGGCTCGTTGTGGTCGCGTGGCATCTTGCCTCTCGATTCAATTGCACTACTGCGCGAACATCGCGGTGGCTACGTTGAAGTGGATGAATCAAGCACGATGGATTGGGATTCGTTGCGTGAACGCATCAAACTACAAGGCATGCGTAATTCAAATTGTGTAGCGATTGCCCCAACTGCAACAATTTCGAATATTATTGGTGTGTCTGCGTGCATCGAACCAACTTATCAAAACTTGTACGTTAAATCGAACCTCTCCGGCGAGTTCACTGTGGTCAACGAACACCTTGTGCGTGACCTCAAAAAACTTGGCCTCTGGGATGAAGTGATGGTCGCCGATCTTAAATATTTCGATGGCAGCTTGTCCCGCATTGATCGTGCTCCTGCCGATTTGCGAACGCTATACGCTACAGCTTTTGAAGTCGAACCCAGCTGGATTGTTGAGTGCGCAGCACGTCGCCAGAAATGGATCGATCAAGCGCAGTCACTGAACATCTACATGGCCGGTGCTTCCGGCAAGAAACTCGATGACACTTACAAGCTCGCTTGGTTGCGTGGTCTCAAGACCACCTACTATCTGCGTACGCTTGGTGCGACGAGCGCTGAAAAATCAACTGGGCGTGGTGGCGAGCTCAATGCAGTGAACGTATCCGGAGCTAGCTCGACTAGCGGTACGTTTGCGACTTCAGCCCCTACGTTGCCCGATCCTGAAATTCTTGGGGCGGCCTGCACCATGAGACCTGGCGATCCAGGTTTCGAAGAGTGCGAAGCCTGCCAATAAACCGCCACCGGAAAAAATATTATGCTTAGCTGGAACGACGAACCCACAACCGCAACCACCCCGCCAATTGGCTTGGGTGGAGCGCTTTCCTCCGTACAACCCGCCTCACTCGCTGCCTCTATGTCTACACGCGCAGCCACAGGCGTTTTTGGTGATACAGCCTTACCGACTCCTGGACTGACACAGTCTCCGGTCGCTGCGGCTCCTGCCGCACGTGTGAATGTTGCTGACAAGCGCATCATCAACGGCCGGACCGATGTCAATCAACTCGTGCCTTTCAAATACAAGTGGGCATGGGAAAAATACATCGCAACCTGCGCCAACCACTGGATGCCGCAAGAGATCAACATGTCGCGCGATATCGCACTTTGGAAAAACCCAAATGGGTTGACTGAAGACGAGCGCCGCATCATCAAGCGCAATCTTGGCTTCTTTGTCACAGCGGACTCACTTGCGGCCAACAACATTGTGTTGGGCACCTATCGCCATATCACGGCCCCCGAATGCCGTCAGTTCTTGCTGCGCCAGGCTTTCGAAGAAGCGATTCACACGCATGCTTATCAGTACATTGTCGAAAGTCTTGACCTCGACGAGTCCGAGATTTTCAATGCCTACAACGAAGTCCCCTCGATCCGTGCCAAAGATCAGTTTCTGATCCCTTTCATCGATGCGATCGCGGATCCCCATTTCAAAACCGGCACACTCGAAACGGATCAGACGCTGTTGAAGTCTCTGATTGTGTTTGCGTGCCTGATGGAGGGTCTGTTCTTTTACGTTGGCTTTACCCAGATTCTTGCGTTGGGTCGCCAAAACAAAATGACAGGCGCCGCCGAACAGTACATGTACATCCTGCGTGATGAGTCCATGCACTGCAATTTCGGTATTGATCTGATCAACACCATCAAGCTCGAAAATCCACAACTCTGGACGCCAGCCTTCCGTGAAGAAATTCGCGCGCTGTTCGCCAAGGCGGTTGATCTTGAATACGCTTACGCCGAAGACACTATGCCACGTGGCGTGCTGGGTCTGAACGCGCCAATGTTCAAGTCATACCTGCGTTTTATTGCTAATCGTCGTTGCCAGCAGATCGGCATCGAGCCTCTGTTCGCCCAGGAAGAAAATCCCTTCCCGTGGATGGCAGAAATGATTGACCTTAAGAAAGAACGTAATTTCTTTGAAACACGTGTGATTGAGTATCAAACTGGCGGCGCCCTTAATTGGGAATAGTCCTCTAGTCAGAGTCTCAATCACACTCTAGTACTTTGCCAGTCGGTGACTCACCCCACCTACTGGTGCCATTTGAATTGGTTCGCGTCTCAAACGAGAGGCAGTTCAAATGGCTGTGCCGGATTCATCAGCACAAATCAACGTACTACCGAAGTCTGGTAGTGGCTTGTGACGATGAATAACTCGGGCGACACATCCTCCCATGGTGGGCGGAGTCAAGCACGGGTTTTAATGTTTGGGACCCTGAACTAAGGAGTATTACCATGGCAACAGCCAAAAAAGCAGCAAAGAAGGCAGTCAAGAAAGCCGCAGCTCAGAAGCCAGCCGCTGCAGCTAAGAAAGTTGTTGCAGCAAAGCCCGCAGCGAAGAAAGTTGTCGCTAAGAAAGTTGCGGCTAAAAAGCCAGCTGCTAAAAAAGTAGCAAAGAAGGCAGTCAAGAAAGTAGCGAAAAAAGCAGCAGCTAAAAAGCCAGCCGCTAAAAAAGTCGCTGCCAAAAAGCCTGCTGCTAAGAAAGTAGCAAAGAAAGTTGTAAAGAAAGTCGCGGCTAAGAAGCCAGCAGCCAAGAAAGTTGCGGCACCTAAGCCCGCAGCCAAAAAGGCAGCAGCTAAAAAGCCAGCAGCAACTAAAGTTGCTGCAAAAAAAAAATAGTTAAAAAGCCTGCGGCTCAAAAGCCGGCAGTCGCCGCCCCCTCGACCGCTGCAGCACCCGGTGCAAAAACCGCACTGAATCCTGCAGCATCGTGGCCCTTCCCTACGGGCGGTCGTCCTTGAGCTTTTAGCTAAAGTGAGTTAGATCTAGCCGCCCGGTTCTCCGGGCGGCTTTTTTATCCTTGATGTAGAGGTCTGTCTAGCGTTAGCGCATACCAGCGTGCGACAATATTCATCTTGTTTCTCCTATCGAGGCAAATTTTTTTATGATTGGCGAAATCCTTCGGTTCGTTCTTGATATCGGTTTTACCCTGCTCGGTGCCGTGCTGCTTGCTCGCGCTTGGCTTCAGGCGGTTAAGTTACATCCCTTCAATCCGATTTCTCAAGCCATCTATCAAGCGACAAATTGGCTCGTCACCCCCTTGCGACGGGTGGTACCTGCAGGTTCCGGCGTCGACTGGGCGAGTCTGCTTGGGGCGCTACTCGTCGCCATCGTTTATTTGTTGCTGTTGTGGCTCGTATCCACGGCTAGCATGCTACCGGCCAAACTTCTGCCTGGGTTGGCGGGTGCCGCCGTCACAACCGTCGCGCGCTGGGCACTCAATCTAGTGGTGTGGCTCACGCTGATTCAAGCCGTGCTGTCATGGCTCAATCCAATGGCCACCATCATGCCCGTGCTGCGCACCATGACGGGACCATTACTGGAGCCGATTCGGCGCATTATGCCTAATTTGGGCGGCTTTGATTTATCGCCGCTCGTCTTGTTAGTGCTCGCTCAAATCGCCATGATGGTGTTGAGCCGCATCGGCTATCAGTTCTTTCCTTTACTGATTCTCTAAAATCAAGACGTCAGTTGGCTAAGGGCACCACGCGCGTCGGTCCAGCACCGCTCACAACTTGGACGCGCTGATTCATCATGATCGGCAAGTCCGCTTCCTGAGCAATCACGCGCGTCTCGCCGTTGTCTAGGCGAACAGTGATCTCAAGACCATCTTTCTTGCCTACACGGTCTTCGATGACATTACCCGCCAGTGCACCAACAATCGCGCCACCAATAATGGCTAACGTACGGCCCGTGCCGCCTCCAACAGCACTGCCCGCAACCCCACCGACTGCGCCGCCTGCAACAGCACCCACGCCTGAGGTCTGATCGCTTTGGATCGTGATGGCTCGTACGTTAATCACCGTACCGTTGCGCACGATCTGATCGCGCTGGGTCTGGTTGTAGTTATAAACATTCGCAGACGCGGAGGGCTTGGCACAACCCGCGATCAAAGCGACTGAGGACACCAATACGGCACCCAAAGTCAAGCGAAGTCCAGTGGACATTCGTCCGGGGAAATTTTTGTTCATTACAGAGACTCCTTCTATCAGCCTAAAGAAGGCAGATTTAAATCAAAATAACCTTTGAGCATTGCGTCGATCTCGGATCGAGTCGGCACATGGTTCTGAGGGCCGCGCGAGGCGATCTTGATGGAACCCATCAAGTTACCTAGTTTACAGGCATCCAGCCAGCTCCAGCCCTGTGTCAGACCATACAAGAGACCTGCGCGATGCGCATCGCCACAGCCCGTCGGATCCACTAATCCCTGCGGTTTCACGGGCTCGATATGACTTTCCTGTCCATCCATGTAGAGCGTTGCACCGCTCGCTCCGCGAGTCACAACCACTGCCCGCAGCTGCTGGGCGAGTTCCGCGATGGTTTTACCGGTGCGTTGCTCAACCACGCTCGCCTCATAATCATTGACAGTTAATGCTTGTGCGAGACTGAGCATGCTGTTGATGTCATCACCGTCGAACAGGGGCATCGCTTGGCCCAGGTCAAAAATAAATGGCGTGCCTTGCGCATGCAGTCGCTTAGCGTGCGCCATCATTCCAGCTTTTGAGTCGGGTGCCACAATCGCCCAGGCAGCCTGATGACCCGTCAGGTCATTTTCTGAAGAGCGATCCATCGCCCCAGGATGAAAAGCCGTGATCTGGTTATCATCCAGATCCGTCGTGATGAAACACTGTGCGGTCAGCGTATCGGGCAGACTGCGAATCATCTTTATATCAATACCAAGTTGCTTAAAGCGCTGCAGATAGTCAGACGCATCTTCACCCACAGTGGCAACCGGGATAGGATGACCACCCAATAGTTTGAGGTTGTACGCGATATTTCCGGCACATCCCCCAAACTCACGACGCATGCGCGGCACCAAAAAGGACACGCTCAAGGCATGAATGCGATCCGGCAAAATATGCTCTTTAAAATGGCCCTCAAATACTGCGATCGTATCGAAAGCCACGGAACCACAAATCAAAACTGGCGCTGTCATGCGAAATGCCTCAAGGGAAAAATGGTTTAAGCGAATAGCCGTTGATCTGCAAACCCATAACCTTGATCGGGACATTAAGCGTGACGTCCTGACCTGCAGCAAAGGGTTTATCGGCTAAAGCAGTAGGGAGATACTCGCGGGGACTCAACAGTTTGCGTAACACAACCGTGCCTGAGGCATCCGTCAGCTCGAGAGAAAGAGAGGGCCAAGGCTGAGCTAGATTGAGTCGATTCCGCATGGAAAACTTTAGTGTCATATCGACGGGCTTGCTCTCCTGCTCAGCGGAAGCCTGACGCTCAAAGGCAATGACCGACACAGAAATACGTTCAATCTGGCGGCGTAGGCTCACTTCGCATTTAAAGGTTGAGCACATCGTCTCGAGCATTGGCTTAAACGATGGCATCTGCGTGGCCAGATCATTGCGATACACATAGGCAAGCTGCATCACCAGCATGGCAAGTGCCAGCGCACTGGCCAGCCCCCAAAGCAGCACTTTCAGGCGCTGTGTATCGACCTCATCGACCAAGAACTCAGGCTGCGTGCGCCCCACCGATACACCCTCGCCACGCAAACGCGACTCACCTTGAATACTCAATCCCAATGGCGCAGCTAAGGGCTCATCCACCGTGTCATCTAGTAATGACTCGGTACGCGAGCGATGTCGCAGCACCGCAGGCGCTTTTGTTGTGGCCGAAAATGAGGCGGAGTCTGAGGCTGAGGCCGGTGCAGAACCAAGGGGTAACACACCTGTCAATGGACGGGCACGCATCGGTTCGCTGACGGGAGTCCGACTGACATTGTCGGTATCAGATGTGCCAAAAAACGGAGGGCTAATGGGTCCAGAAGTCGACCTAGGGGAGCTAATGGGCGCAGGAGTCGGCTCGAGGGGGCGAAGGGGTGCGAGAGTCGGCTTGGAAGGGTTCGTTGATACTGGACGCTGTGTCAGCGTCGGCAAGGCGTTCTGCAGCGCAGCGAATCCGTCAAAAATGTGTGTGCAGCTACCGCAGCGAACGAGCCCGTCGTGAAGACGCAATTCTTCTGACTTCACCACAAAATCACTGTTGCACTTAGGGCAGCGGGTCACCAGACTCATTGGGCCACCTTAAGGCTTGCGACCAGCTAGGCACACCCAGCCGTCACGCGCCTGCCATATCGTTAACGGGAGCCAAGGCGCGTAGAACTGGGCAACCTCTTGGGCCTGCCGCTCCAATACGCCCGACAACACGAGGCTGCCGCCCGAGCGAACCCGAGTCGATAACATCGGTGCCAAAACTTTGAGTGGATTGGATAGGATGTTTGCAACAACCACATCAAACTGTCCCACATCCAAACCCTCAGGAAGCTGGGCATTGATTTCAGTATGATTGACCGCAGCATTGGCGAGCGTCGCTTGGACCGCTTGCTCATCTATATCCACACCTGTCACGCGCGATGCACCAAGCATCTTTGCCGCAATCGCCAAGATACCTGAGCCGCAACCGTAATCCAGTACCGTGGCGCCCATCGGTAATTCATCCGCCAGCCATTCCAGACACAAATGGGTCGTTGGGTGACTCCCTGTTCCAAAGGCTAGACCCGGGTCAAGCTCAATGGCGATGTCACCCTCGACAGGCACTTCGGGCATCTGATCTGCATGCCAACTGGGCACAATTAGAATACGCTCACCTACGGAAATCGGTCCGAACTGTGATTGCGTCAAGCGAACCCAATCAGCATCAGGCACCTCGCGTAAATGCCGAGGCAAATCCGTTTCCGTGTCGAGATCCTGACGGGCAATCGCGAGCAACTGCTCAGGATCTGTCCCGTCTGCCAGCAACACGACTACGCGGTTGCGCGCCCAAGCCTGTGTGTTCTGCTCGCTACCTGGCTCTCCAAAAAGAGGCTGCTCCTCATCCGTATCGAGATCTGCGTCTTCCACAGAAACCGAGAGCGCGCCCGACTCGAGCAACGCATCGGATAGAGGCTCCGCCAAAGACCCTGGACACAAAAGAACCAATTCACGCATTGCGATTTCCGTTACCCGGACCCGAAGGCCCGCGTTGCTTGACCACGATCACTGAGGACGAGAAGCCAGTTTATGTTCGAGATAATGAATGCTGGTGCCACCTTCGACGAACTTTGAATCGGCCATCATCTCGCGGTGCAGTGGGATGTTAGTTTTAATCCCTTCAACCACCATTTCGGACAAAGCAATCGACATCCGTGCGACGGCTTGGGCCCGTGTATCGCCGTAGGTAATGACCTTGGCAATCATAGAGTCATAGTTAGGCGGCACAAAATAGCCGTTAAACACATGAGAGTCGATTCGCACCCCTGGACCACCGGGCGTGTGCCAGTTCGTAATGCGGCCTGGACTTGGCATGAACGTAAAGGGATCCTCAGCATTGATTCGGCACTCGACAGCATGGCCGCGGAAGGTGATGTCTTTTTGACGCAAGAGGAACTTCTCTCCGGCCGCGACGCGAATCTGCTGCTGCACCAGATCAATCCCCGTAATGAGCTCCGTCACGGGATGCTCAACCTGAATGCGTGTGTTCATTTCAATGAAATAAAACTCACCGTTCTCATACAAAAACTCGAACGTACCGGCACCGCGATACTGAATCTTGCGGCAGGCTTCAGCGCAACGTTCACCAATTTTTTCAATCAATTTACGATCGATACCTGGAGCGGGAGCTTCTTCGATGACTTTCTGATGGCGGCGCTGCATGGAGCAATCGCGTTCTCCAAGCCAGACAGCATTGCGTCCACCGTCTGCCAACACCTGAATTTCGATATGACGGGGATTTTCGAGAAACTTTTCGAGGTAAACCTCTGGATTGTTAAACGCCGCACCTGCCTCGGACTTTGTCATCGTCACGGCATTCAGTAACGCAGCCTCCGTGTGCACCACTCGCATGCCACGGCCACCGCCGCCGCCGGCAGCTTTAATAATCACGGGGTAACCCACCTCTCGTGCCGTAAGCAAGATGTCAGCAGGATCGTCATTCAGGGCGCCTGGCGAACCCGGCACCACCGGCACACCGGCTTCGATCATGGCGTGTTTGGCGCTGACCTTATCGCCCATCAAGCGAATCGACTCTGGTCGGGGGCCGATGAAGACGAAGCCGCTTTTTTCGACGCGATCCGCAAAGTCTGCGTTTTCCGACAAAAAACCATAACCGGGGTGAATCGCTTCAGCGTCCGTGACTTCAGCCGCAGCAATAATGGCTGGCATATTCAGATAGCTGTCACGCGAAGCGGGTGGACCAATACAAACAGACTCATCCGCCAGACGCACATACTTGGCCTCTCGATCAGCCTCAGAGTGAACGACCACGGTCTTAATGCCCATTTCACGACATGCGCGCTGAATGCGCAGTGCAATTTCGCCTCGATTAGCGATCAGAATCTTTTCAAACATATCAGACGATCACAAAGAGTGGTTGGCCGTATTCAACAGGTTCGCCGTTTTCAACCAAAATTTCTTTGATGACGCCAGTCTTGTCTGCTTCGATTTCATTGAGCAACTTCATGGCTTCAATGATGCAGAGGGGCTCACCTTCTTTAACACTCTGTCCAACTTCAACAAAGGAGGGAGAACTAGGATTCGGGGCGCGATAAAAGGTCCCCACCATCGGGGCCTTGACCGTATGGCCCTGCACAACAGGGGCAACAGGGGCCGGAGCAGCAGCCGCGGCGGCCTCCGCGCCCACTGGCGGCGCATACGCAGGCGCTGGCGCATAGGCAACAGGTTGTAACGCCTGTGAAAACTTGACGATACGAACCTTACCCTCGCCCTCTGTAATTTCGAGTTCAGCGATACCCGACTCGGCGACCAAGTCAATCAAGGTTTTCAGTTTTCTGAGATCCATATTATTTCCGTAAGATTCTATATAAATTGGCCGCTATGGAGGGAGGTAAAAGACTCACCAAACCCTAGGCCGACTGCTGATATTGAGCCGCAAAACGCACAGCTGCCTCGTACCCTGAAGGGCCGAGACCCGCCACCACACCAATCGCCAGATCTGACAAATAAGAATGATGGCGAAACTCTTCGCGCTTGTACACGTTAGAGACATGTACCTCAATAAAAGGGGTATTAATACCTGCCAATGCATCCCGGATCGCCACGCTTGTGTGTGTATAGGCACCGGCATTTACGATTATAAAGTCAGTGCCATCCGTACGGGCAGCCTGAATACGGTCAACCAACTCACCCTCGTGGTTACTCTGATAGGTCGAAAGTGTGACGCCGAGAGTCTGTGCAAGCGACGTCAAGGCCGCCTCGACTTGGGGCAAAGTCGTATGCCCGTAAAGATGCGGCTCTCTCAGCCCGAGCAAATTCAGGTTTGGTCCGTTCAGAACGAGGATATGTTGTGCCATGCAATTCGACAAAAGCAATGATTAGGTGCGCATTTTTACGCTAATTCACACTATTTGTCTATCTTCGTCTTCGATTTTACGACTAGACGCTCGATGCGTCGCTGCAAATCCTCAGGTGTCACCTGACCTAGAATTGTGTCGAAAATGTGCCCATCTGCATCAAACAGCACGGTAAAAGGCAGACCTCCCGCAGCATTCCCCAACTCGCGCACCAACGCAATGCCAGAGTGACCCGCCACATACAAGGGATATGACACTGGAATTTTAGCGACAAATTGCGAGATGTTTGCTGCAGTATCGATGCCGATACCAACAAATTGAATATCTTTTAGTGATTTGGACAGTGCATCAAGGTATGGCATCTCCTCCACGCACGGCGGGCACCACGTCGCCCAGAAGTTGGCGACAACTGGACGGCCTTTCAGGTGGCTCAGTGCCACAGACTGGCCCGTCAAGTCGGGGAGTGTGGCCTCATAGAGCGCCGCTGCGTTGGGCTCACGTTTGGGTGCAGCTTGCCCCATAGCACCCGCCGCACGATTCGCCGCAGGCGCACGCCTAGAGGTGGATTGCCAGGCCAGCCAAGCAGTGGTCGCAATGGCGACCAACCCAGCACCGCCAAACAAGAGGGTTCTTCTCTTCATAGCCATCATCATAGCGCCGCGGGAGCGTGTCTGCAGCAATGAGCACACTGCCTGACACGGTCCCAAAGCTTGCTGACATCTGCCTCTACAATGCAGGCAGGAGATTGGTGATGCATCTGCATATATTGGGTATTTGCGGCACGTTCATGGGTGGGCTCGCGCTGATTGCGCGCGCGGCCGGACATCGTGTCACGGGTTGTGATGCGGGTGTCTACCCGCCAATGAGTACGCAACTCGAAGAACAGGGCATTGCGCTGATCGAAGGCTTTGATGCGGGCCAACTCACGCTCAAGCCGGATGTGTTCATCATCGGCAACGTGGTCTCGCGCGGCAATCCTCTCATGGAAGCGATTCTGGAAGCAGGGCTGCCCTATACGTCTGGCCCCCAATGGCTTGGAGAATCTATCCTGCAAGGCCAGCACGTTCTGGCCGTGGCCGGAACGCACGGCAAAACCACGACCAGCTCTATGCTTGCCTGGATTTTGCAATGCGCGGAGCAAAAACCAAATTTTCTGATTGGTGGTGTTGCGCCTGGCCTCGAAGTTTCGGCGCGTTATGACGCGAAGCAGTCCTTGTTTGTCATAGAAGCCGATGAGTACGACACGGCATTTTTCGACAAACGCTCCAAATTTGTTCACTATCGGCCCCGCACGGCTATTTTGAACAATCTCGAATACGATCATGCGGACATTTTTCCAGATTTAGCCGCAATCGAAACCCAGTTTCATCATCTGCTGCGCACCGTGCCACGAGGAGGTCGTGTGATTACCCCCGCGCAAGACGAAGCACTCGCACGCGTGACTGCCCGAGGCTGTTGGTCCGAGCTCGTCCATATTGACTCTCCGCTAGGCTGGCATACTCAGCCTCTGGATGCGACTTCTTTCAATGTGCTGAACGGCAACGATGTGCTTGGATTGGTGACCTGGACACACACAGGCGCGCACAACCGACACAATGCACTGGCCGCGATTGTTGCGGCCGCGCACGTTGGCGTTGCGCCCCAAACAAGTATCGATGCGTTATGTTCTTTTTCTGGCGTCAAACGGCGCATGGAAGTGCGGGGCAGCATTCGAAACATTACCCTTTATGATGATTTTGCTCACCACCCTACGGCGATTGCGACGACCTTGGCGGGCTTGCGCGCGCAGGTCGGTGCGCAGCGCATCCTGGCCGTGCTCGAGCCGCGCTCCAACACCATGAAGCTCGGCACGATGGCTGCGCGCTTGCCCGAAGCACTGACCGATGCCGATCTGATTTTTTGTTTCGGAGCGCAGATGGGCAAACAAGCGCTTGGCTGGGATCCCGCACAAGTGCTGGTCTCGCTAGGCGCTCGCATGCAAGCGCATCACGACACTGAAACACTGGTACAAGCTGTTGCACAAGCCGCACAACCTGGCGATCACATCGTTGTCATGAGCAATGGCGGCTTTGCCGATGTGCATCGCCGTATTCTCACGGCGCTCGCCGCGTCGCACGCCTAAAGGCATCCTACAGATTCACCGGAATACCCCATGTACGTTTTATATGAAGAAGATGGCGCGTTTAAAACGGGTCACATTATGACTGAGGCTGACACGACCCTTCAGGTCGAATCGGAATCGGGCAAACGCAGCAAAGTCAAACGTGCGAATTGCATTTTTACATTCGCAAGCCCCACTCCTGATGTACTGATGCCGAGTGCGGACACCTTGGCGCAAGACATTGACCTACAGTTTTTATGGGAATGTGCGCCACAGGACGAGTTCGATATCGAGACCATGGGTGCCGAGTACTTTGGACATCCGCCGGACACGCTCGAAAAGACAACGTTATTGCTCAGGCTGCACAGTGCACCACTTTATTTTCATCGGCGCGGCCGCGGTCGCTATCGCGCAGCTCCGCCAGAAATTCTGACGGCAGCGCTTGCCGCTCAAGAGAAAAAACAGCGCGCAGCGGCACAAACAGAAGAGTGGGCGCAGGCGATCGCCTCGGGTCAGTTACCAGAAGAGGTCGCGCAAGCGGCCATGTCGCTGATCACGAAGCCCGACAAGAACTCACAGATTTGGAAGGCCCTCGACGCCGCTTGCACGCAACGACAACTGTCACCCGAGCGACTGTTGCTGGAGTCGGGTGCTTGGCCCCATGCCCTCGCGCTACACAAGGGCAAGTTCCTAGCCACCTACTTTCCTCGAGGCATCGGCTTTGCGGCTTGTGACGTGCCAACGATTGAGCGCGAACTCCCCTTAGCGGACGTGCAAGCCTACTCTGTTGACGATATCAGTACCACAGAGATCGATGATGCACTCTCTGTCGTGCGCCTGCCAGACGGTCATTTGCGCGTCGGGATACACATCGCCGCGCCCGGACTCTCCGTCACCAAAGACAGTGCACTGGATCGTCTAGCGCGTGCTCGGATGTCGACGGTTTACATGCCTGGCGACAAAATCCCGATGCAACCTGACGAGGTGATCGCCGCCTTTTCGCTCGATGAGGGACGGCCCGTTCCAGCGCTATCGCTCTACATCACGGCCAACCCTGAAACGGGTGAAATCATCTCGCACGAGAGTCGTCTCGAGCGCGTCTCAGTCAGTGCCAATCTTCGCCACAATGCCCTTGACGCACTCATTACCGAAGAAACGCTGGCTGATCCGACGATCGTACTGCCTCACAACGATTGGATCCGCCCGCTTTGGCAACTTTCACTCGCCTTGTGCAAACAACGCGAGATCGTACGCGGCAAGCCGGAAAATAATAATCGTGTCGAATACAGTTTTTATGTCGATGGGGACCCTGATCATCCAGACTCGAACGTGCGCATCGTCCCGCGCATGCGCAATGCCCCATTGGACAGACTCGTCGCGGAATACATGATTCTCGCCAACAGCACCTGGGGAGGACTGCTTGCCTCTCATGGCGTACCCGGCATTTACCGCTCTCAGCAAACGGGGCGCGTTCGGATGAGTACTCAAGCGTTGCCGCATGAAGCCATTGGTGTGCCGCAATATGCTTGGTGTACATCCCCGCTGCGTCGCTATGTCGATCTGGTCAATCAGTGGCAACTCATTGCGGCCATCGAGCATGGTGTGTCCGCACCACTCGTCGCCCCTTTTAAGCCACGCGACGCTGACTTATTCGCCATCATCGGTGGCTTTGAGTCACAATATGTCGCATGGCATGATTTTCAAAATAGCATGGAACGTTACTGGTGCTTGCGTTGGTTGAAACAACAGCAAATCACCGAATGCGAAGCGACCGTACTGAAAGAAGAGCTGGTGCGCCTGAACAATGCGCCCATGATTATTCGGCTACCGACCCTGCCGGACATTGAGCGTGGCCGTGTCGTCAAGCTGCAAATCATCAGCATTGACGAACTGACACTTGAGCTGGATTGCAGATACGTTTCCAGCGTCGACGTTGAACCTCCAGAGGACACCATTCAAATAGCGTGAGCGACCAAGCAACCTCCCCGCCAGACGTCCTGAGCCCAAGTCGCGCAGGCGCGTGGCTGATTGCACAGCGGCGTTTTCTGGGCTGGGGGATTTTATTGTCCGTACTCTTGCATATCGCGGTACTTGCATGGCAGCGAACGACGCCGCCTGCACCGGCACCCCGCTCTTCAGAACTTGAAATTGTGTTGGTCAACGCAGGAACAGAAAGCGCGCCAAGTCAGGCGCAGCTACTCGCGCAAGTGGATACGGACGGGGGCGGGGAGGCACAAAACGGTTTCCGCACCACGAATGCCCCGCTTGCAGGCGATGCGGCAGAACCTGTCGTACTCGATGCCCTCGTGCAACAAAGACAAGAGCTCGAACTGCAACAGCAGCAGCTACTGACTCAAATCACTTCTCTTCAAAAAGTCAGTCAAGGCCGCCCTACCGCCAAGATTGCTGAAGCAAACGATGTCTCTGGACAGGATCAGGCGGATCAAGAAAGTATCTTACTCAACGGTCAAATCGCCGTACTCAATGAGAAAATTCAGAGCTACAACGCCCGTCCACGGAAACACTTTGATGCGCCGTCCACGCGTAAAACGGCTTTTGCAGAATACATTGATCAGTGGCGCCAGCGTATTGAAGAAGTCGGCACGGAACATTATCCTGCTGGTGTGGATGGAAAAACCTATGGCAGCGTACAGGCAACGCTATCGATTCGTGCGGATGGCTCGATTGTGGAGATCACCATCAATCGGCCCTCGGACAAGCCCCTGCTCAACCAGGCCGTTCGTCGTATCGCCCAGCTTGCTGCACCCTTCGCCCCTTTTCCTGCCAACATGGCGCGACAAGTCGATCAAATTGTCCTCACCCGAACTTGGCACTTCATTAACGGAGCGCTGGAGACCAAACAACCATGACTTTAACCGTCAGAATCAGACAGACCGCCAATCCCGCTGCGACAACGCCTGCGCGTTTTGCCGTGATCGGCCATCCCGTCAAGCACAGTCGTTCGCCGTCCATTCATCAACAGTTCGCGCAACAGACTCAGATCGCCCTGACCTATCAGCGCCTAGAAGTCCCGTTGAATGGCTTCAAAGGTGCAGTCGAGCAATTTTTTGCCAGCGGTGGGCGCGGATTGAATGTCACCGTACCGTTCAAGCTTGAAGCTTGGGGGCTGGCACGCAACCATCTCAGTGCACGTGCACGACAAGCGCAGGCCGTCAACACCCTTTGGTGGCAAGATGGCGCACTCCACGGCTGCAATACGGACGGAGTCGGGCTGATCAGTGATCTGAACAGACTGGGTGTGCGTTGCAAAGGTGCACGGATTTTGATGATCGGCGCAGGGGGTGCCGCGCGCGGCGTGCTAGGTCCACTCTTGGAGACAGATTGCACACAGATTCACATCGTCAACCGTACAGCAGAGCGCGCCCATGCGCTCGTTCAGGAATGGGCTGACATTGAGCCCTCTCTTCAGCAAAAACTGACTGCAGGCTCTCTGTCCGAAGCCGCCAACCCGGCAGGCTGGGATCTGGTGATCAACGCGAGCGCCAGCAGCCTAGGAGGTGCGGCGCCCGAAGTCCCCAAGGGGCTCTATGCTGTCGGTGCGTGGGCCTATGACCTGATGTACTCACCCACACCCACCGCGTTCATGACCCAAGCACAAGCGGATGGTGCCACGTTCTTGAGCGATGGACTCGGCATGCTAGTTGGGCAAGCCGCCGAAAGTTTTTTTATCTGGCATGGCATACGTCCGGATACTCAGCCTGTGCTGCGTAGCCTGCGTCAAGAACTGAGCAGGACGCCTTAACGTGACCCATGCTTTGATTGGGCATTACACTTGACCTTATGAGAACTGCACGACGTTACCTTGCCCGAGAAATCTACCGCTCCACCTCTGTGGTGTTGATCGCCTTGCTTGGGCTTTTCACCTTTTTCACGCTGGTCGATGAGCTCGACACCGTGGGGGACACGTTTCCACTGGCGGCGCTGTTCTACCTGCAGGTCTTATCCATTCCGACCCGTTTGTATGATTTGCTCCCGATTGGGGTACTGATCGGCGCGATTTTGGCACTATCAGGGTTAGCGCAACGCAATGAACTGGTGATTTTGCGTGTCTCTGGTGTCAGTGGTTTTGGACTCCTCAAAATGCTCTGGACGGTCTCGCTCCCGATTATTGTCGGCGCACTGATTCTGTCAGAGTTTTTGACGCCCATGGCGGAGATCAAGAGCAGCGAAACAAATCTATTAATGCGCGGCAAAGTAGAGGGAGGACGACTGGTCAGCGGTTACTGGTTCAAGGAACCTACACCGAATGGCGGCACACGCATCATCAATGTGGGTAATTTGCTAGCATCCGGCAATGTCGCCAATCTGAGCGTTTACGAATTTCCGGACGGTCTAACGCTCTCGCTCGTGGCTAAATCCGAGGCAGGTCGTTTCACAGGTGGCAAACTGGTGATGCAAAAAGTGGTCGAAAATCACATTGCCCCCTCACTTGAACGCGCCCTCGCGGATGCCAAAGTCACCTCAGAGCCCTCCGTCACGATTACAAACTCTCCTGAGCGTAGCTTTGAAACATCGCTGACGGCAGAGCGCCTGGTTGCTCGCATCCTCACACCTGAGAGGATGTCCTTACTCGCGCTCTACGACTACATTGAGTATCTAGAACGCAACCAACTTAAAGCTGACCGTCAGACTGTCGCCATCTGGCGTAAGCTCGCCTACCCTTTTACCCTTTTAGTTATGTTGACGATCGCCGCACCAATCAGCTTTATGCAGACACGGCGCGGCGGTGTTGGCGCCAAGGTATTTCTAGGGATTTTGTTGGGTACAGGCTTTTTCATGATTAATCAGCTGGCGCTCAACGTCAGTCTGCTCTACAACTGGTCGCCTGTGGTCACAGCCTTGTTTCCAAATATCGGGGCGATGATACTCGCCTTGACCGCGGTCTTTACGATGGAAAATCGCAATGCCATTGCCATGCGTCAGCGTTCAGGTTCGTTTTGGAAAAAGTCACCGATATGAGTATGCCTAGCATTTGGATGATCGGTGATATACAAGGATGTTGCGGCGCCCTTGATACCTTGCTTGCGCTGCCTGAGATTGCCGACGATCCCGATGCGCACTTTTGGTTTGCGGGTGACCTCGTCAATCGGGGGCCCGAATCTCTGACCACACTCAGACGGATCATGTCGTTAGGCGAGCGTGCGACAGCCGTACTAGGCAATCACGATTTGCATCTGTTGGCGATGGCAGCAGGCGTGCGTCGGGCGGGTAAAAAAGACACCCTAGAAGAAGTACTGAATGCACCGGATGCGCAAAAAATCATCGACTGGCTGCGCTTCCGACCGTTGGCGCATTTCGACTACGGTCATTTGCTGGTCCATGCAGGCGTACTTCCGCAATGGGATGCAGAGAAAACACTCGCGCTCGCCGACGAAGTCCAAACCGCTTTGCGCAGCAACACCTGGAAAAAACATCTGGAGCAAATGTACGGCAACAGCCCTGAGCTGTGGGACGAACGTCTCACGGGTCCGGATCGTTTGCGCGTCATTATTAATGCGCTGACGAGGCTACGTATGTGTGACCGCCAGGGAAAAATGGCGCTCAACATCAAAACAGAACCTTCAGCGCAAGACAAATCACTGGTGCCTTGGTTCAGTCTGCCCAAACGCGCGACGCGCGATGTGACTGTGGTCTTTGGACACTGGTCGACGCTTGGGCTCAAACTGGATAGCGACGTGATCTGTCTTGACAGCGGCTGCCTGTGGGGCGGCCATCTGACTGCCGTTCGCCTACAAGATCACGCCGTGCTCCAAGTCCCTTGTGCGCAAATGCTCGATCCGCTCGACGATTGATCTGGACTGCTCTGGACTGATTTGATTAACCGCGGCGGTTTAGACTGAAGTTTTGCCTTGCTTAAACCAATTGGTCAACAGCGCGTTAACCGGTTCGACCGCCTCGTAATTCACCCAATGTCCAACATCAGGCAGGATCACGCCATGTCGCCGCGTCTGTTCGGCAACCATATGGGTCATTAGGTACTCGGGCGTGCAGGTAATGTCATGTTCGCCCCAGATCAAGAAGGTTTCTCCGTTGTACTCGTCGAGCGCGGGTCCGAGCAAACCGCGGCCTGAGATCCCTCGGCTACGAAATCGCGTGTTGATACACGAATAGGTATGAATCCCCATCGCAAACGGATCGATTTGCTCGTCCGCATAAATCATGTGCGCCCATAAGTTAAAACGCATCGCCTCAACAAGCTCTTCATCGGTCTGCGCACGCTTCCAATTCACGAGCTTGCCACGTTCGCGACGTGGGCCACCGTGACCACCCGGCCCAAGCAGTGCCAGGCGACGGACCGGCAAGCCTTTGGCCGCGACGTTAGCCGAAACTAAGCCGCCAAAAGAGAAACCCGCCAAATCGAAAGGCGTTGTTGGCCCAAACAGCTGCGTCAGACAGTCCGCGGTCACATCGACCATCGTTGGAAAATCATCAAAATAGGGGTTACTCGAGTCACCATAACCCGCCAAGTTAGGTATCCAGAGCGAGAAGTTCTTTGAGAGCGCGTCAATATTGCGTGCCCAGTGCAGCCAACTGCCATGACCGCCATGAATCAGGACTAGAGGCTCGCCCTCGCCAAACTGACGCCAGACCACCTGATGCTCGCCGGAGTCGACCACGTGACGGATTGCACGTTTTTCGTATTCAGCCATCCATTCAAGTGTGTGCTGATTCACGGGGCTAGGCATGGCGGCATTCCTGATTGATGTACGTTGAAAAGTAAACTTGCAAGATATTATCCCAAGGGACGAGTGCATCAAACTCAGGAAAATTGTGTACAGTGCCGAATCTCCTCGCTTTTTTAGCGCTTTTTCATCGCTTTTTTCTTCGTTTAAGAGCTTGAATATGATTATTGATTGCCACGGCCACTTCACCACCACTCCGCCACAGGTTGCAAAGTTTCGCGCAGACCAGATCGCCGAATTCAAACGCACCGGCAAGGCACCGACGACACCTCCACCTGCAGTGTCTGATGACGAAATCCGCCACGGCATCGACAACAATCAACTGCGCATCATGAAAGAGCGCGGCGTGGATATGACGATCTTCTCGCCCAAGGCGGTTGCGATGGATCATCACATGGGTGACGAAGACACGAATGTCGTCTGGGCTCGCTACAACAATGAGCTCATCAACCGCGTGTGCAAGCTCTACCCCGATCATTTCATCGGGGTCTGTCAGCTGCCCCAAGCCGCAGGTGTTGCCCCCGGCAAACGTGTCATTCAAGAGCTCGAGCGTTGCGTCAATGAGTTTGGTTTTATCGGCGCGAACATCAACCCAGATCCGACTGGTGGACATTGGAGTGGCCCACCACTTTGGGATAAGGACTGGTGGTATCCCTTGTACGAAAAAATGGTCGAGCTGGATGTGCCCGCCATGATTCACGTCAGCGGTTCATGCAACCCGCACTTCAATGCAGTCGCGACACACTACATCAACGGTGACACGACGGCCTTTGTCCAGTTCATGACCTCAGATATTTTCAAGGATTTCCCAACCTTGAAGTTCATCATTCCGCATGGCGGTGGCGCAGCGCCTTATCACTGGGGTCGTTATCGCGGCATGGCGCTGGACATGGGCATCCCATCGCTCGAGGAAAAGGTACTCAACAACGTCTTCTTTGATACGTGTGTGTACCATCAGCCCGGTATTGATTTGCTGCTGCGCGTCCTGCCCAACAAAAACATTCTGTTCGCTTCGGAAACAGTGGGTGCCGTTCAGGGTATTGATCCCTTGACGAATTTTTATTTCGATGACACGCGTCGATATATCGATGCCTCTCCCTCGGCCAACGACCTGCAGAAAAAACAGATTTTTGCGAGCAACGCGTTAGGCGTTTACTCACGCTTGCGCGCCCATCCTCGCTGCCAGAGCTGCTAATTAGGACGCAGCGCTAGCGGCGCAACACCACCTCTCTGATGACTTGACAGGCTCGGCGACCGAGCTCAGCTCGCGTTGGAGGGGGGGTAGACGAAAAATCTGCCTCGCAGGGGCCCTGCTCGACGACAGAAGGCTCGGTCTGAACATTCGTCTGCGCGGGCCATAGTGGCGTCAAAAACTCAATATCGATGCGCACATCCGTCCCACCCAGCACTCTCCAGATGTTTTGCAATAGATTTTCTTCGCCTACGAACGCAGCGAAATCACTGCGTCGCCCATGATGAAAAAACAGCAGGGCCACGGGCTGTATCGGGACGCCTGCGCGACGCGCAGGCTCTAAGAGATTCGCATAAAACGGCTGGATATCGTAGCCGGATGAAGTCGTCCCCTCCGGAAACAACCCCACCACTTGACCCAATTCGAATTTATCCTGCATTGCACGGCCGACCTTTTGTACGGCGTGGCGAGAGGCACGCTCGATGAATATCGTATCGGCACCTGCCACCAACAGACCCAACAGTGGCCAGCGGCGAATTTCACTTTTTGCAATAAAGACGGCGGCCCGGACCTGATTGAGGGCAAAAATATCCAACCAGGACACATGGTTGATCACCCACAAGGCCGGACCTGTCTGGATCGGCTCTCCGGTGTGAGTCACTTGGATCCCGCATAATGTCAACAAGACCCCAGACCACCAACCCTTAATACGCAGCCGAGTCGCGCGTCGTACCCACGGAAAAATCAGGGCTAGCACGCTGAGCCCAACACAAACCCACAATAGGGCCAGCAGTGTTCTAAATGTGAACCGAAATATTTTCAACTGACACCTCCCCCTTTCAACTCGGTCTCTCCCAGACGATCTGGCCGCGCACGAGCGTGATGAGCACACGGCCAGGGAGTTCCATTCCGAAAAAAGGTGTGTGTTTGCTCTGACTGACCAACGCGCTAGGTTCAACAAACCAATACGCCTCAGGATCGACAATACAGATATCTGCTGGCGAACCCAAACTGAGTTCACCCGCCTGGGCGGCCGCCGGAGACAGCGCTGCGAGTAGTCGCCCAGGCTGACTCGTGACACGCGAGAGCGCCTCGGGTAGAGGGACTCGCGCGTCTTGCGCCCATTTCAGCGTGAGCGAGAGTAATAACTCAAGACCAGTTGCCCCGGGCTGAGCTTGTGCAAAAGGACGCATTTTGGCTTGCGCGTCCACGAGCGTGTGATCTGAACAGATCGCGTCGACCGTGCCGTCAACCAAAGCCTGGCGGATCGCGTCTCGGTCCCGTTGACCACGCAACGGTGGATCCAACCGAAAATGCGTATCGTAGTAACCGATATCGACATCGGCCAAGTGCACCTGACTCGCGGCGACATCACAGGTCACGGGCATGCCTTCCTTTTTGGCCGCACGCATCAAGGCAAGCCCCTCGGCTGAAGACAAACGACAGAGATGGAGGCTGACCCCAGTCGCACGCTGCAAGGTGAACAAGGCCTGCAGCGCAATAGTTTCCGCCTCAACAGGTACACCGGTCAGACCCAAGCGTGTGCCATAAGCGCCGCTTGCAACCACTCCATTGCGCGATAACCATGGATCTTGCGCACGCAACCAAAGCGTGTAATCAAATGTTTTGGCGTACTGCATGGCCTGCAGCAAGACCCTTGTATCCAAGAGTGGCTGATCACCTTGCGAAAATGCTACACAACCCGCTCCAGCCAACGCGCCCATCTTGCTGACCACGTCGCCTTGCAAGCCTTGGGTCATGGCACCTAAGAGGTACGCCCTCGCCTGCGTAAGCCCTGCCAGGCGCTGCTGCATTTGCAGGGTCTTCTCAGGCGAATCAAAACCAGCCTCAGGATTTGGTGTCAGCACAAGAGTGGTTAGGCCGCCGGCCAACGCCGCACGGACTTCAAGCGCCAGTGCTTCGTGTGTTTGTTCAGCTTGGGCAGGCAAGCGCGCACAAAGATCGACCAAACCCGGCAACACCCATTTGCCGGTGGCATCAATCACTCGATCCGCCCTAAAGCCGTCAGGCTTTTGTCCCAAAGCAAGGACTTTTCCCTGGGAAACATAAAGGTCGAGACAAGCGTCCAGACCATTGGCGGGATCGATCACGCGACCATGCGCAATATGTATATTCATGGCTGTGCCTCCGCAACCATGCTGAGCGCTGCCGCACGCACTGCGATGCCCACTTCAGCCCAATTTAACGTGCCGACTCGCAACGTTTGCCCTGCCAGCTCTGCCTGTAACAAAAGGCAATCTGACTTCGCATAGGCAAGCGTTTCCATCTTTATCCCTTCGCGTTCAGCATAGTCCTGTGCGGATAGCCGCAGTGATACGGGGAGGCGTTCATTTTGTAGAGGCAATGCGATCACCACATCTGCATCCCTGAGTCCATCACACATCTGGGTAAACACACGAACCCCCATTTGCTCCAACCCTTTGGGCATCAGACTCAAGGGGCCAATCACGCGGACTTCCGCGACACCCAATGAAGTCAGTGCATGGATCGTGGAGCGCGCCTCTCGGGAATGCATGACGTCTGCGACGATGGCCACGGTGAGGTTAGACAAATCATTTTTAAAATGACGGATCGCGTAAACATTCGCCAACGCCTGGGTCGGGTGTGCATGCGTACCATCGCCCGCATTGATGACATGAAGATAGGGGGCAAGCGTCTGAGTCACCAGATAGGGTGCGCCACTCTGCGGGTGACGCAACACAAGCAAATCTCCGGGTGCGGCCTGAAGGTTTCTAATGATCTCAACCAAATCATCCCCGGTCTTGAGGACAGCGTTTTCGATCTGGACACGTACAACGTCTGCAGACAGACGCTTTGCCGCAGTTTCAAAGGATGGGCGAGTGCTGAGCGACTTTTCAAAAAACAGACTAAATACCCGACGACCGGACAATGAAGCGTCTACGTTGACACTCTCCGCTGAGTCCAACAGATAATGCTGGGCAAGGTCCAACAGACGATTAAGAATGCGGGGCGGTAAACCTTCTGTTGTCAGCAGATGATTCAGTGCACCTTGTCGGTTGAGTTGGGGGTTTCGCATGGCGTTGGGAAAATCAAATCATTCAGTCAACGCGTCAAAGTAGCGTTGCAAGATGATAGCGGCGGCCACCGCATCATCCGGATCATTTCCCGTCATTTTTTGTGCCTGAACACTTGAGCCTCGTTCATCGACCAACACGACGGGTATGCCAAAGCGGCCCTCAAGTTGCCGTGCAAACCGGCGGCAATGCTGGCTGGCGTACTGCTCGCCTCCATCGGTTGCCAGTGCAAGCCCCACGACGATCCTCTCGGGCTGCCAACGTTCCAGCAACACACTGATTTTAGAAAAGCGCCCATCCCGGGTGGGTTCGAGAATAATGTCTAGGGGCCGCGCTTGTCGCAGCAAGGTGTTGCCGATCGCAACACCTAGTTTTTTAGCACCGTAATCAAATGCCAGCAGCGTTTCTTCAGGCATGACCGGCCGCGCCCGTCAGCATCACCGGATCGATACCCAGTAACTTGAGGGCGGCTGCATAGCGCTCCTGGGGTGGCGTATCAAAAATAATGTCCTGCTGCGCCGCCACGCTGAGCCATGCATTTTGAGCCAACTCGCTTTCCAGCTGCCCCGCCCCCCACCCAGCGTAGCCGAGTGTCACGAACAATTGCTCAGGACCGTGGCCGCCTGCCACCGCCTCCAGCACATCACGAGAAGTGGTGAGCGCCATATTGCCCAGCTTGATGCTCGAACTGTACGCACCCGCAGGGGAATGCAGAACAAAGCCACGATCGGTCTGGACAGGGCCGCCAAAAAAAACGGAGGAATTCAGATCCGGTGCAATTTCGAGTTTGAGATCAATCTGTTCGAGCAAACCCTTCAAACTCAAGTCGGTCGGCCGGTTAATCACCAGTCCTAAGGCGCCTTTGGGGCTGTGCTCGCACAGATAAATCACCGTGCCAGCCAGATCGCCCGACACCATGCCGGGCATCGCCATCAGGAACTGATTAGACAGGTCATCGATTGTTTCCGGTGTGCGCAACGATTCATCCATAGGCTGAGTTCAAATCTCCATTAATTCAAAATCTTCTTTACGGGCGCCACATTCAGGGCACACCCAGTTTGGGGGCACATCTTCCCAGCGCGTACCAGCAGGAATCCCCTCCTCGGGAAGTCCGGTTTCTTCGTCATAAATCCAGCCGCAAATTAAACACATCCAAGTACGCATCATGCTCTCTTATGTTGGAACCCGTCCACCTCAAAGGAAAAGGGCAGGGAAAACAGGTCATCTCTTACAATGGGGTCAATCTTACCGAAACCAACCCTTACGTGCCTACACATCGCCTGTCTTTTTGACATGAATCAAACGTTTGAAACACCCGTCACACTCATTTTTGCCCCCTTTGACCCAACGGGATCGGACGGTTTGCCCGCGGACGCCATCACCTGCGCCGCCCTTGGAGGCCATGCAATCTGCGCCCTCACCGCGATCACGATTCAGGATAGCGCGAAAAGTGAGTCCGTCCTGCCATGCTCGGCCGAACAAATCGACGACCAGGCTCGTTGCGTGCTCGAAGACATTCCGGTTCAAGCAATCAAAGTAGGGGCATTATCGTCGGTAGAGTCCGCGAGCGCCGTTGCACAGATTGTGGCCGACTACAGTCAGGTCCCACTCGTTTTGCATCTGGGCGCCCAAGAAATCAATACAGAGGACCCCGCCGAAGAAGAAGAGGAGGTTGAGGATCTGGTCGGCGCGGTGATCGAACTTCTGGTTCCACAAGCGCACATCGTGGTGATCGAGGCACGCCGTTTGTCTCAATGGATTTCGGAAGATGTCCTTGAGGCCTTTGGTCACACAAGCACCGCTCAAGCGTTTCAGTCGATTGGCGCTCAGTGGGTGCTCATCACAGGCATTCAGCAGCGCCCCGGCCAATACGCGAATGTGCTCACTGGGCCAGAAAGCGAAACCATTTCTTGGCCGTGTGCCGCCTCACCAGAGCGCACGCGTGACGCGGGAGGCCTCATAGCCACTGCGTTAGCCAGCCTGCTTGCCCGAGGACTCAGTGTCCCAAAGGCAGCCGAACAGGCCTGCGCCCACGCCGGACAAGCACTCTTGCAATCTTTTCAACCGGGCATGGGCCATCTGGTCGCCCGTCGCATTCCGATTGCGCCTTAGGATAAAAAACTCTCTTCCCATGCAAACTGCAATCAAATTCCCCCCAGGCTTGTACGGGGTCACTCCAGACTGGGACGATGTCGAACGACTTGAGAAAGCGGTACGTGCCGCCGCACGTGGCGGAATGCGGGCACTGCAACTGCGTCATAAAACAGCCGAACCCGCTTTGCGCCGACGGCTCGCCCAAACACTCTGTAAAGTCTGCCACGAACTCGAGCTGGTCTTTCTGATCAACGATGATTGGCGACTCGCACTCGAGGTCGGCGCGCACGGCGTTCACGTCGGCCAGCACGATGATGAGCCCGCCCTCGTGCGCCGAGAGATCGGTCCAGACATGCTCCTGGGTGTGTCTTGCTATGCCGATCCACAACGCGCGCAAAAGCTGCTTGAACACCACGTTGCCTATATTGCCTTTGGCGCGATGTATCCTTCAGCCACCAAACCGCTCGCACCAACGGCCCCACTCGACGTGCTGGCCGTCGGGCAATCACTTTGTCAGGCTCTCGTCGCACCCCGACCCGCCGTCGTGGCCATCGGTGGCATCGGCATCAAAGAAGCAAGCACTCTGGCCGCCGCGGGCGCCGACAGTATTGCCGTCGTCGGCAGCCTCTTTATGGCTGACGATATCGAAGCCGCCGCGCGCGCCTTGTCAGCGCCCTTTGCACAGACCTCCACTTTTTACCTATCTTCTTCTCCTGTTTGAACGGAGTATTTCCTATGTCACGCAACGTTGAACTTTTCGAACGCGCCTGTCGCAGCATTCCAGGTGGCGTCAACTCTCCGGTTCGGGCCTTTCGCTCGGTCGGTGGCACGCCTCGCTTTGTCGCGCGCGCCCAGGGACCGTACTTCTGGGATGCCGATGACAAGCGTTACATCGACTATATCGGCTCCTGGGGTCCTGCTATTCTTGGTCACGCACATCCCGAGGTGGTCAAGGCTGTCCAAGACGCTGCCGTCCACGGCTTGTCGTATGGCGCCCCCACAGAGACCGAGGTCATCATCGCCGAGATGCTGATTGAGCGTATGCCTTCGCTCGAGCAAGTTCGGCTCGTCAGTTCGGGGACCGAGGCGACGATGACCGCGATTCGTCTGGCCCGTGGTGCCACCGGTCGCAACAAAATCATCAAATTCGAGGGCTGCTATCACGGCCACGCCGACAGTCTGCTCGTCAAAGCGGGCTCTGGTCTGCTGACCTTTGGCAACCCGACCTCTGCCGGCGTGCCGCCCGAGTTTGTCGCCCACACCATTGTGCTCGACTACAACGACATAGAAGGCGTTAAAACCGCCTTTGCCCAACACGGCAAAGAAATCGCCTGCATCATTGTTGAGCCGATTGCGGGCAACATGAACATGGTCAAGCCCATTGCTGGTTTTCTTGAAATACTCCGCAGCGAGTGCACGGCACACGGCGCTTTGCTGATTTTTGATGAGGTCATGACGGGCTTTCGCGTCGGCCCACAAGGCGTACAAGGTCTGACAGGCATCAAGCCCGACATCACGACCTTGGCCAAGGTGATCGGCGGCGGCATGCCGATCGGCGCTTTTGGTGGCAGCGTTGAAGTCATGAAAAACATCGCCCCCTTGGGTGGTGTTTATCAGGCAGGCACGCTCTCGGGCAACCCTGTTGCGGTCGCCGCTGGCATCACCACACTCAAGCTGCTTTCAAAACCGGGTTTTTACGAGACGCTAGACAAGCAAACACGCGCACTCACAAAAGGGCTCACCGAGCGTGCGCACGCACACGGCATTCCTTTTAGCGCCGATAGCGAAGGCGGCATGTTTGGCATGTATTTTTCAAATACAGTGCCAACCACCTTGGCAGAGGTTTCGGCCAGCAACATCGACATGTTCAAAGTATTTTTCCATGCCATGCTTGATGAGGGTGTGTATTTCGCACCCTCTGCTTACGAGGCAGGATTTGTCTCTTCGACCCATGATGAAGGCGTCATTGCCGCCACCATCGAGGCGGCCGATAACGTATTCGCTCGACTCGCCAAGGCCTGAGCTTACACGCCCAAATAGCGCGTCCAGAGACTTCGATCGGCATCGAGCTCACTGGACGTGCCTTGCCACACGACAGAGCCACGCTCAAGAATAATGTGGCGGTTGGCCAAGGTCAGCAGACGTTCGACGTACTTGTCGATGACAAGAATCGTCTGACCGCTCTCGCGCAAACGTGCCAGACACTGCCAGATTTCCTCTCTCACCAGAGGCGCCAAGCCTTCGGTCGCCTCATCCAGAATCAGTAGTTTTGGGTTAGTGACCAACGCGCGACCGATCGCAAGCATTTGTTGCTCACCTCCGGATAATTGATTCCCCATATTGCGCGCACGCTCGCGTAAGCGAGGAAACATCTCGAACACTCGGTCAACATCCCAAGGCGTTTTGATCTCGGGATTACGGTGTGCCATAAATGCGGTCAGGTGCTCCCTGACCGTCAGATTAGGAAAACATTGCCGCCCTTCGGGTACGATCGCCAACCCCAATCGGGCGATACGATCTGACTCCCAACCTGCAATATTTTGCCCTTCAAAACTTAAGGTCCCGCCCAATAAAGGCAACTGACCAAACAGAGTCCTCACTAGGGTCGTTTTTCCCATGCCATTGCGCCCCAGCAATGCAATGACCTCACCGCGCGAAATCTCGAGCGACACATCAAACAACACTTGGCTCTGGCCATAACCGCTTTGGAGGTGCTGTGCCTGTAGCATCACGTCTGCTCCTCGCCGAGATAGGCTTGTCGCACATCGGCGTGGTGGCGAATCTCCTCTGGCGTACCCGTGGCAATGATGCGTCCATACACGAGAACAGAAATACGATCCGCCAGACGAAAAACTGCCTGCATATCGTGCTCGACCAACAGCATCGTCGTGCGACCCCGCATTGAAAGAATGAGCTCCGTGAGTTTGAGCGTTTCATCCGGCCCCATCCCTGCCATCGGCTCATCCAACAAAAGCACTGAAGGTCTGGAGGCGAGTGCAAGTGCGAATTCAAGCTTACGTTGCTCACCGTGCGGCAACGTCTCCGCCGTAGACCACCAGAGCGCAGGCGCAATTGCACAATCAGCAGCCAAGTGCTCAGCGGCCTCACGTAACGCGCGCTCACTCGCTCTCGGACGCCAAAAACTAAAACTTGATCCTGAGCAAGCCTGCACCGCCAGCAACAGGTTTTCGAAAACAGTCAATTTTTTAAAAATATTGGTGATCTGATAAGAACGCGACAGCCCCGCTGCAACGCGCTGATGTAAGCCCACCTGCGTCACATCATGACCATTAATCTCGAGCTTTCCGCTATCCGCCGGGACAGACCCAGAGAGCAAATGAATCAAAGTGGATTTACCTGCGCCATTCGGACCAATCAGCGCGTGTATCTCGCCCGGCATCAAGTCGAGCGACACCTGATCACAAGCCACCAAGGCGCCGTAGCGCTTGGTCAGTCCCTGCGCATGCAGTGCAAGAGCCGCCATCACACGCGCTCCTGTTTGACTGTATTCGCGCGACGACGCGACGACACAGAGTCCCAGATGCCGGCCAGCCCACGCGGGGCAAACAATACAATTGCAAGCAACAACACGCCGAGCGGCAAATGCCAATAGTCGGTGTAGAGACGTAACACTTCCTCGAGCCAAAGCATGACAGCCGCTCCGACGAGGCCACCATAGCGCAACCCGATGCCACCGACGATCACCATAATGATCAAATTCGCCGAAGCCGTCCAATGCATCAAAGAAGGTGAAACGAACTGATTGTGTTGCGCGAGCAAGGCACCTGCCAAGCCCGCCATCGCACCCGCGATCACAAACGCCAGTAACTTGATGCGAAACACTGGATAGCCGAGGGCCTCCATCCGCGCCTCGTTTTCACGAATCCCCTGCAGTGCCTGGCCGAAGCGGGCTTGGATTAAACGATTCAGCCACCATATACATGTGACGACGATGACAAGGACGACGTAATAAAACGTCTTGTCATCCGCCAAGTTCAAGCCTGGGAATTGTGCTGGGCTGGATAAGCTGATGCCGTCTTCGCCACCATACTGTCGTAACGAAATAAAAAGATAGAACACCATCTGGGCAAAAGCCAGTGTGATCATGATGAAATACACACCCCGCGTCCGCAGCGAAATAATCCCAATCACAAAAGCGAGCGCGCCTGCGACGGCAATCGCAGCAGGCCAAGCCACCAACGCCTGAGAAATACCTTGAACGGAGAGGATCGCGGCCACATACGCGCCAGCGCCAAAAAATGCCGCATGCCCCAGGGCCACCATGCCCCCATAGCCCAAAATAAAATTCAAACTTGTGGCGGCCAACGCAAAAATCAATACGCGGCGTACGAACGAAACATAAAACTCAAGATTCAGAGCAGGCGCAACCAAGGGAAATACCAACAACAATAAGAGCCCCAACAACGTTGGCGCCATTGACCGCCAGACAGACGAATTTGTGGCCTCTTGCATGATCAACCGCGCGCCGGAAAAAGACCGGAGGGTCTAAACACCAGCACAACCGCCATCAAAATATAAATGGATAGCGCAGCAAGCGTTGGGCCGACGCTTGATGCGACGGCCGGTGAGAAAAATAATTTGAGGAGCGCAGGCAAGAAAGCCCGACCTGCCGTATCGACAAAACCCACCAACAATGCGCCCACAAAGGCGCCCCGTATGGAGCCAATCCCTCCAATCACAATACAGACCAGCACGAGAATGAGAATTTGCTCACCCATGCCCGTCTGGATGGCCGTCACAGGCCCTAGCAACGCACCCGCTAGAGCCGCCAACATCGCACCCAGTACGAACACACCCAGAAAAAGCAACGGCACGCGCACGCCCATCAAGGTCGCCATTTGTCGATTGGAGGCTCCCGCTCTGACCAACACGCCCGCACGGGTTCGCGTGACAAAAAGATAGAGCCCGAGGGCTGCTGCCAAACCGACCGCAATAATCAACAATCTATAGGCAGGATAAAGGAGCTCAGGCAGAAGTTGGACGGGCCCAGAAAGTGCGGGGGGCATGCTCATCATCATGGGCGCGGGGCCCCAGATCATCTTTACGACATCATTGGCGATCAAAATAATTGCAAACGTACCCAGCACCTGCGCGAGGTGGTCTCGCACCACTAAACGCCTGATCAGCACGAGCTCGAGGACTAAGCCAACGGCGCCCGTCACGACCGCTGCAACAATGACGGCCGCCAGAAACGAGTCCGTCACTTGCATCGTTTGGGCCGCCACATAGGCTCCCGCCATGTAGAGCGAGCCATGCGCCACATTCAGAATATCGAGGATCCCAAAAACCAGCGTCAAGCCCGCCGCGATCAGAAACAACATCAGGCCGAACTGCAACCCATTGAGCAACTGCTCGGCGATCAGTGTCGTGCTCATACCAACAGACTCTTATTTTTTGCACTCACCCACATACACATCCTGATAGGACTCAAACACCTTGCCGACCAGTTTGTTCGTAATTTGTCCATCGGGGGCTTTCTCGATCACACGCACGTAGTAAGGCTGAATCGGGAAGTTATTGGCGCCATACTTGAAGGGACCGCGTACGGAGGCAAAGTCCGCCTTCTTGAGCGCCACCAGCACAGCCGCACGATCAGACACTTTGCCATCCGTTGCTTTGACTGCCGCATCAATCGCCATGATCACATCATAGGCCTGCGCAGCATAGACAGAGGGTGTGCGATTTTTGTATTCTTTGCGGAAAGCTTCTACGAATTTTTTGTTTTGTTGATTATCCAGATCATGCGCCCACTGTGCGGTATTAAACATACCCAGCATCGGCTCGCCCACGGCACGAATCACATCCTCATCGGCTGAAAACCCAGGACCCACCAACTTGATGCTCTGATTCAGACCCGCCGACACAAACTGCTTGATGAAGTTAATCCCCATCCCGCCGGGCAAGAAAATGTAGACGGCATCAGGCTTAGCATCACGTAACTGCGCGAGCTCGGCAGCATAGTCAATCTGTCCAAGCTTGGTGTAGATTTCCTGACCCACAGCATTTTTGAAACCACGCTTGAAACCGTTGAGGGCATCCTTACCGGCCGGATAATCAGGCGCCATGATGACCATCTTTTTATACCCACGATCTGCGGCAACTTTACCGGCCGCCTCATGGAATGCATCGTTTTGATAGGAGACACCAAACCAGTAATCATTACACTGTGCGCCCGCAAACTGACTCGGACCCGGATTGTTAGACAGGTAGGGGATCTTGGCAGCAAATAGCACTGGTCCCACCGCTAAGGCCACGTTGGAACCAATCGGGCCAGTAAAGAAATCGATTTTGTCACGTTGAATGTAACGATTCACCAACTGCCGGGCTTGATCTGGGTTGCCGCCCATATCGGTCTGCAAAAACTCAGCAGGCTTGCCACCTAGCTTGCCGCCAAGCTGCTTGATCGCCAGATTAAAACCATCACGCGCCTCAGCACCGAGTGCCGCGAACGGTCCAGACAAATCATTGGCGATCCCGACTTTGATTGGTGCCTGTGCAAAGGCCAGACCGGGCAAGAGTGCGGCCATAACCAGAAGTTGCCTCATCAAACGCATAAAAATCTCCTGAATGATCAGTCGCCCGAATCAGGGCATGGAAAATGTGTGGGTTACTCTATAGGTCAGCATGCTAGACGAAATGCCCACCAGTTGCCAGCTTTTGGAAACCGTGAGTATTCCCGCTACATTGCTCATATCGCCGCACAGCCTATTTTCTCTCCGGTGCAATGAAGACTTCTCAAATCAAACAGCCTCACTCCAATATCCGATCGGGCAATACAACGGATCGGGCGCTCGAACAAATCCGCGCTGCCATCCAAGATGGCCGATATGCGCCAGGTCAACGACTGATTGAGACAGATCTCATGGAGTCGTTTGAAGTCACTCGCGGACCGCTACGCGAAGCGCTTCGCCGTCTCGGGACTGAAGGGGTTGTTCAGCTGATCCCTAATCGTGGCGCGATTGTTCGGATGTTTTCACTCAAAGAGTTGATCGATCTGTTCAGAATCAGAGAATCAGTAGAAGGCCTTGCTGCGCGACTTGCCGCTGAAAAGATGATTGACGGCGAGACTAAATTAAGTTTTGCAAACGCCATTGATAAAATCAAACTGGCCCAAGGGCAACCAAACACTTCGTTCAGCTCGGAAAATCAAACGATTCATGATTTGATTTTGCACCATGCCGGCAATGAGCAACTCAGCTTGTTGATGAAGCGACTTCAGTTGCCTATTATTCGTTTTCAAATCCGGGCATCTGTTGACGAAGACTATCGCAGAGCCTCTCGCACCGAACACGAAGCCGTGATTGCAGCAGTCCTAAACGCTGACTCTGATCATGCTGAAGCGGCGATGAAAGCCCACCTGCGGCAGGCCTCAGAGCGCACCTTGTCTCGCGCCAACATTTACAAAAAATAACTTTCTTTTTTTAGGTGAAGAACTAGGCAAAGGGAGATTTTTACTGTTACTAATATTGTCTGACACTTTAGTTTACATTTGTGTTTATACTGATGTGGCACACCCGACCGATGACCCAAAACGGCAACTCAAGGATGCCCCATCAATGCGACAGAATCTCCTCCCAATTGGATGGACACGCGAGCAAGTTAGTGGCGACCCATCATGGATTGAACGACTCACTTCCGAGGAAATCAGTGGTGTTCAGTACGCACTAGATGCGGCGTTAAGTCTTGACAAAGACTTTCTATCCATGCGACCTGAGGACTTCCCCCTCCCCGATGAAAGCGTCGCCGTGCTCAAGCGCGCCTTAAAAAAAACTCAAGGTCCGTGGGGATTTTGTTTGCTCAAGGGGTTCCCTGTAGACAAGTGGACGGAGTCTGAGACCCGCCTCATTTACTGGGGACTCGGTCTTCATATGGGTGTCGCCCGCCCTCAAAATAAAAATAGCGACTACCTCACAGATGTCAGAGATGCTGGCGGTCAGTATTACGGCAAAAATGGCCGTGGATACAACACAAACGCTAGTTTGGATTTTCATATCGATTTTGGTGACGTCGTGTCACTGCTCTGCAGAAGAACGGCTCGACAAGGCGGTGAAAGTCTAATCACGAGCTCCAAAGCCATTTATGCAGAAGTCGCACGCGTCCGGCCTGATTTAGTCGAGGTCCTGCATGAGCCGCTCTACTTCAGCTGGCAAGGCGCCGGTGGACAAACCGACCGCGCCTATCACTCTTGTACGCCGGCTGGTTTCAAAGACGATCATTTCGCTTTTCGGTTCAATCTTAAAAACATCATTGCGGCGCAACGAGATTTTGCGCAAGCTCCGCGTCTGAGTGCCCAACAGTCCGCGCTGATCGAGTTACTGGAAAGTCTCTTTCCTGACCCACGCTTTTGCTACTCGATGCGGCTCGAGGCGGGCGACATGCAGTTGGTTAACAACTACCACGTTATTCATTCCAGAACCAGCTTTGAGGACTTTGCCGACGACGATAAAAAAAGGCATCTGATCCGACTCTGGCTTGCGATACCAGGGTGTCAGCCCCTCCCAGACGAATGGGCAGAACCTTATAAAAGTACGTCAAACAACGCAGTTCGAGGCGGGCTGAGAGGGCCCTCCATGAACGATGCGTTTGTCGCTTTCGAAAAACGCCAAGCGACTTACCACGATATGAATAACGACTACTACGACCGACACCCACACTAACCGACTGCGAATATCAGGATCGAATATGAACCGCGCCACAGTATTACGCAAAAAACTGTCCGCACCAGGAATGCTGATTGCGCCTGGTGCCTACGACGGCATCACCGCAAAACTCATCGAGCAAGCGGGCTTCCCCCTTGTATACATGACAGGGGCCGGCACGTCGGCCTCACTGGGCTATCCTGATTACGGCTTAGTCACGATGACCGAAATGGTGGCGAATGCTGAGCTCATCACGCGCGCAGTCAACATTCCTTTAATCTCTGATGCAGACACGGGCTACGGCAACGAACTCAATGTGACACGCACCGTTCGCGAGTTCGAATCGCGTGGTGTTGCAGGCATTCATATCGAGGATCAAGTCTCGCCAAAGCGTTGCGGACACCTCGACAACAAAGAAATCGAAGCACTCGAAAAATATCTCAGCAAGATTCGCGCCGCGGTTGCAGCGCGAACAAACCCTGACTTTCTCATCATCGCACGCACCGACTGTCGCGCATCACTGGGATTTGACGAGGCAATCAGACGTGGAAATGCTTCACTAGAAGCAGGTGCCGACATGATTTTCATTGAAGCCCCGCAAACAATGGAGGAAGTCAGAGCCATTCCAAAACAAATAAAAGGACCCTGTCTGCTCAACGTGGTTCAGGGCGGAAAAACCCCTGTCGTTCACCTCGAAGACGCTGAAGACATGGGCTACAAAATCGCAATTCTGCCCGGCCTGTTGTTACGTGCTGCCGTACAAGCCTTTGATCAGGCGCTCGACTCAGTCAAGACGTATCACGTTGCTCCAGATTATTTAAATAACACCTCACCACAACAAAATTTCAAGCGCTTTGGTGCCGATGAGTGGGACGCGATTCGCTCAAAGTACGCTCTTGAAGATAAAGGATAGACACAGAATGGAACGCCCAACGAAAAAGCTACGTGAACTTTTAAAAAAACCAGAGCTATTAAAAGCACCTGGCGTTGTTGATGCGATCGGCGCCCGCCTAGTCGCCAGTGCGGGTTTTGACGCAATTTATATGACGGGAGCAGGGACGGCCGCTTCAAGGCTCGGTTGGCCAGATGTTGGCTTATTGACCATGTCAGAAATGGTGGACAACGCACAACGCATTGCCGAAGCCTCAGGACTGCCTCTGATCGCAGATGCGGATACTGGCTATGGTGGACCGCTCAATGTTCGACGCACCATTCAATGCTACGAACGGGCCGGAGTTGCTGCCGTCCACATCGAAGACCAGCAATGGCCGAAACGCTGCGGACACCTTGAAGGAAAGACGCTCATTAGCGCGGAACAGATGGCGACAAATATCCGCGCGGCTTGCGATGCGCGCGTCGATGCAGACTTCATGATTATTGCTCGCACGGATGCCATCGCGGTCGAGGGCTTTGACCGCGCACTCGAGCGCGCAAAAATGTATGAAGAAGCAGGCGCAGATATGGTTTTTGTAGAAGCCCCGCGAACCATGGAACAACTCAAGGCGATTCCTGAAGCTTTGTCTGTCCCCTCCTTGTTCAACATGGCAGCAAGCGGTAAGACGCCCTTTTTAACTGCAAGTGAAATACAAAACTTGGGCTTCAAACTTGTCATTTATCCAAATTTTGTCTTATTGTCAGCTATTCCCGTGATGCAGCGCGTGCTGCTTGAACTACGCGCCGGTGGATCTATTAAGGATCTTGCGAGTCAGGCCACGAGCTTCACTGATTTTTTTGACTTATTAGGAATGGATGAAGTCAAAGCTCTGGAGGCGCGCTATAGCGTTGACGACAAGAGTCGAGTAGGCTATTAACACTTAAAACGACAGACGCATAATCTGCAAGAGAGGAGACTTAAAATGAAAAAAATGACGACATCAAAATTCTTACTCAACACGCTCGCGATCGCAGGCTTAAGCCTTGCGGTGTCCGGCACAGCTCTCGCACAAGACTGGCCATCATCCAAAGACAAAATAGAACTGATTGTTCCGTTCAATACCGGAGGCAGCGCAGATCGGATGGCTCGCGCATTAGCGCCACAATTAAGTCGCGAACTCAATAACGTTGCCATTACCGTCACCAATAGACCCGGCGCTTCCGGCGCGGTCGGTGCAACCATTTTCGCGAAGGGACCGAGCGACGGCTCAGCACTGATGGTCATGCAAGCCACCCCCTTTCTGGCGAATGCCATCCTGTCTGGGCGCGCACCAGTCAAATGGACTGACTTTCATGTGATCAATACCCAATGGATCGATTATGCGATTGCGGCGGTTCCATTAAATAGTACTTACAAAACGTTTGATGAACTACTTGCCGCCATCGAGAGCAAGAAAGGAGCCGTCAGCTCTGCAACAATGAGCGGCTCAGGCTCTTACCTTCAGCAGCTCGCGATGCTGGAGACCATGGGCTTGCCGATGGATCAGATTCGTTTTGTGACCTACGACGGAGGTGGTCCAGTCCGCACGTCACTTGCTGGCGGGCATACCGACTTCAGTTTTGTGGCAGCGACCGGTTCAGAGTCGATCCGTGATCGCATTCGTTCACTCGCAATCATCCACGACCGACCTGTCACTGAGTGGCAAGGTCCATTACTCAACCAGGCACTCAAAGCCCGCTATGGCAAAGAGATCCCAATTTTCGCTAGCTATACAGTCTCTCTAATTTCCAAAAGCGACTTTCCTACTAAGTACCCCAAGCGCTACGACACCGTTTTGAAAGCATACGAGCGTGTGATGAAAAATCCTGAGTTTCTTGCCCAGCTTGAAAAGAGTCAAATCGGGACACTTTGGTTGGGTCCGACTGAAAGCAAAAAAATCACGACAGAAGGCTACGATGGATTAGCCAAGTATTCCCACCTGTTAAAAAAATAACCGTATAAGTACTTCGATTAGGCGTGCGCGTAGATGTCGCACGCCCGATCGACCTCATACATAACAGGTCGGAAGGCACGATGAGAAAATTTCTATCTAAATACCATTGCGACTGGGGCCATATTTCATTTCTAGTCGCACTTCTATTTATCATTTCGCTCTATCTGACAGACGCAATCATGGCGTCTCATAAAGCTGAAAACTTGATGATGATCTTACCCGTCTCCTTGATTGGTATTGGCATTTGCCTTTGGCAAATCAAACTGTCAACCCGACTGCGTACTTCACCTCAATCACGCGACTCTTCAGAGGCTATTTCCGCTCAACCTTCTGCCGCACCCCGGACCGAAACTCGCCTCTTTAAATATCGAGTGCCCATCTTTATGGGATTGCTCGGCCTTTACTTAGTCGGCCTGATCTATGTCGCCTTTGACATCGCGACATTCTTATTCATCTGGCTAAGCCTTTTGCTACAGGGAGAGCGAAGAAAAATTCTCGCTTTCGTCTATGCATTACTGTTCGCCCTTGCTGTGACTTGGTGTCTGAAGCTGATGGTGCCCTTCCCCGTCACCACACTGTTTTTCTAATGGTCAGGATGCATACATGATTGATTTCGATGCACTGCACAAAGCCATTGAGCTACTGTCGAGCTCTTGGCTCCCCTGGCTTGTCGTCATCCCCGGACTGCTGATCGGACTCATTTTTGGTGCAATCCCTGGACTCTCTATTCCGGTCGCAATGGCGGTTTTTCTTCCCGTCACCGTGCACATGGATTTTTTGTCAGCCGTACTCTTTCTTACAGCGATTTTTACTGGTGGCGGTTTTGGTGGAGCGATCCCCGCGATTCTGATGAATATCCCGGGCACGGGTTCTGCAGTCGCAACGGCGTTCGATGGTTATCCAATGTCGCAACAGGGAAAGCACAGTCTAGCGCTTGGTATCGGGCTGGCCGCATCAACCATCGGCACGGGCTTAGGATATCTCGTATTGATGCTGTTTGTGAGTCCGATGGCTGAGGCGGTGCTTCATCTAGGACCCTTTGAAATGTTCATGGTGGCCATGTGGGGATTAACACTCATCGCCGTTCTAGGGTCAAAATCCCTTTCAAAGGGCTTATTAGCAGGACTCGCTGGCGTGCTGATCAGCACGATTGGTATGGGCGCACAGGGTGACGAGCGTGGCACCTTTGGCTCTGTTCATCTGCTTGACGGCATTCCTGCCGTGCCGGCGCTGATCGGTTTATTTGCGGCATCAGAGCTGTTTCGTCTCTTGGGTCAAGACTATATCGTGGCTGACGAGACCAAGCGACGTATTTCATTTCGTGACATTTTGGCGGGTGCGAAGCTAGCCCTAAAATACCCAATGACTCTTTTCCGAGGTTCGGTTATAGGCGTCGTGATCGGCACCATACCGGGTGTAGGTTCCTCGGTCTCCAACCTCGTGTCTTACTCCTCGGAAAAACGACGCGCCAAGGACTCCAGTCAATTTGGCCATGGGGATCCAAGAGGCGTTGTCGCAGCAGAATCTGCAAACAGCAGCTCAGAAGGCGGGTCCATGGCGACACTGCTCGCGCTCGGAATCCCAGGCGGTTCCGCCACCGCAGTCATGCTCGGGGCTTTTGCGATGCATAACATCACAGGTGGATCGCGATTCATGGCGGAGAACATGGATATCGTCTACAGCATTATTTTGGGTAATTTTGCTCAAACAATCGTGTTATTTGTTGTCGGCATCGGGTTTGTCTTCGTTTCGAGCTCAGTCGTCCGTGTCCCCCTCAAATTTCTAGTACCGACTGTTTTTGTTTTAGCTATTCTTGGTGCTTTTTCTCTGACAGGCAACATGGTTGGCCCCATCACAGTCTTTGTCTTCGCAGTCATAGGCTGGTTCATGCGTCGCTTTGACTATCCAGTCGCGGCAATGGTCATCGGACTATTATTGGGTCGCATGGCCGAGGGTGAATTGCTGCGCTCGTATCAACTTAGTGGCGGCAGCTTGTCTTATCTACTGGAAAGACCCATCGCGATGGTCATTCTGGTTTTACTGATTCTTTCGCTTGTCTATCCACTCGTCAAAAAAATCTTTAAATCCTAAAGAAAATATTTTTAAAACACCACTTAAACGGAGTGCTTTGATGACACAGCCTCAAACAATGTTTGCCAAAATCTGGCAACGCCATCTCATTTGTGAGGATAGTGACGGCAGATCGCTCTTGCATGTCTCCCGGCACTTTGCGCATGATGGCTCTTGGCATGCCTTTAGTTTTTTACAGGCAAGAGGACTCACTGTACGGCATCCCGATCAACTCTTCACCACGCCCGATCATGGGGTCTCGACACATAGCCATCACATAGAAGACATTCACGATGCAGACCAACTTCGCGTCGTAAAAGGTCTGGATGCAAATGCCAAAAAGTATGGATTTACCGTATTTGGTCTCAACGATCCCAGACAGGGGATCATTCACGTGGTGGGTCCCGAGCAAGGCTTGACGCAACCTGGGCTGTTGATCGTTTGCGGCGATAGCCACACGTCGACCCACGGTGCGCTCGGGGCGTTGAGTTTTGGCATTGGCGCCTCTGAAGTCTGTCATGTGCTGGCCACTCAGTCGATCTGGCAGCGCAAACCAAAAACTATGCGTGTCAACATCGAGGGCGAACTCTCCGAAGGTGTCAGCGCCAAAGATGTAATTCTTGCTTTGATAGAAAAAATCGGTGCAAATGGGGCTGCCGGTCATGTCATTGAATACATGGGCTCGACAATCGAAAGTATGTCGATGGAAGCGCGCCTCACACTTTGCAATATGTCCATCGAAGCCGGCGCACGTGCCGGACTCATTGCACCCGATGAAACAACTTACCTCTATTTAAAAGGCAAACCCTATTCGCCCGCAGGGACGGACTGGGATCTCGCGCAAGCTTATTGGCAGTCACTTCCCAGCGACGAAGGTGCTCAGTTTGACACAGAGGTTTCCTTCAATGCGACCGACTTGAGCCCCAGAGTGACCTGGGGAAATAGTCCCGAAGAGTCTCTGCCTATTTCAAAATGTGTCCCAAGCGCCAAGGACTATCCGGCTCAACAACAAGAGTCCATTCAAGCCACATTGGAATATATGGGATTAAAGTCTGGCGAACCCTTGGAGCATGTACCGATCGATATTGTTTTTATCGGCTCTTGCACAAACGGCCGGATTGAGGATCTCAGAGCAGCGGCGGCTGTTGCGAAAAGAGGCCACGCCGTCGTCCCCGCAATCGTGGTGCCCGGTTCCTCTCTTGTAAAGTCTCAGGCAGAAAAGGAAGGGCTGGACCAAGTCTTCATCAAGGCCGGTTTTCAATGGCGCGAGTCTGGGTGTTCGATGTGTGTTGGAATGAATGGCGATCTGGTTCCATCTGGCCAGAGGTGTGCCTCCACCACAAACAGAAACTTCCGGGGTCGACAAGGGCCAGGTAGCCGAACGCATTTAATGAGCCCCGCGATGGCGGCGGCAGCCGCCTTAACAGGCCACCTGACTGACGTCAGGAAAATCTTGAATGGAGAGCCAGCATGACCCCTTTTCAAACACTGCAAGGTATCGCGGCTCCGCTCGACCAACCCAATGCTGATACGGATCAAATTGCACCTGCTAGATTTCTGCGCCGACCTCGCCAAGAGGGATACAGTCAATTTCTCTTCCACGACCTGCGTTTTGATGAAAAAGGGGGGGAGAAAGCTGAGTTTGTTCTAAATCGGCCTGACTTCAAAAGTGCTCAAATACTCATCGTCAATAGAAATTTTGGGGGCGGTTCGAGTCGCGAGCAAGCAGTATGGTGTCTAGTCGACTCCGGGATTCGGTGTGTGATTGGATCAACCTTTGGGGATATTTTTTATAACAATTCAATTAATCATGGCCTTCTTCTAATTAAACAAGACGAAAATGTTTGCAAGCACCTGCGCGATCAGCTGCATGCTTCACCCGGTGCAAGCCTGTCGATTGATCTACCAAATCAGTCCTTCACAGGGCCCGATGGTCACCGTTATACATTTTCGATCGAGGAAAGTCGTAAAAAAAGACTGCTAGATGGCCTCGATGAAATTGGCCTCACGTTTAAGTACGAAACACAAATGCGCGCTTTTGAAACAAACTTTCGACAAAAACATCCTTGGCTGTTTCGAGTAAGCTAAAGCGGCTGACGGCCGAGCGGTTGCGCTCAGGATGGTGGCAAAACAGGTAATAATGATGCTTTGCTCAACCACTTTCCTAGCAGGCAGCTCATGGCCGTTAATTTGCACATCCCATCCGATGACTTGGTCTACCCAGTACCCGGTGTTGAAATCGGTGTCACCGAAGCCGGCATCCGCAAGGCAAATCGTCGCGACTTAACTGTTTTCCGCCTGAGCCCCGGCTCGACAGTGGCCGGTGTTTTTACCCGCAACCGCTTTTGCGCTGCACCCGTTCTGGTCTGTCAGGAGCATCTCGCCGCCGCAGGCGAGATGCGAGCACTCGTCATCAACACGGGCAACGCGAACGCAGGCACCGGTGCACCCGGCATGCTGGCCGCCCGTGAAACTTGCGAGGCCCTCGCTACGCTCATGCAACTCGACAGCAAACAAATCCTGCCCTTTTCAACAGGTGTCATTTTGGAACCCCTGCCGGTCGATCGGATCAAGGCCGGTCTACCTGGCGCGCTCAAGAATCTGAGTGCCAACAACTGGGTATCGGCTGCGCACGGCATTATGACGACCGATACGCTGCCCAAGATTCACTCACAGCGCATTAATCTGGGCGGCAAGACCGTGACGATCACAGGCATCAGCAAGGGTGCAGGGATGATCCGTCCCAATATGGCCACCATGCTGAGCTACTTGGCGACGGATGCCGGTATCAGCCAGGCTTTGCTCAATACCCTCGCAAAAGAACTCGCCGACGTCTCTTTTAATCGCATCACGATCGATGGTGACACCTCCACCAACGACTCATTCATCGTCATCGCGACGGGTCAAAGTGGCCTGATGATCGACAGCACCTCGCACCCACACTACGCAGCGCTCAAAGCGGCACTTGCAGCTGCGGCGACCGACCTCGCACAAAAAATTGTGCGTGACGGCGAAGGCGCGACCAAATTCATGACCATTCAGGTTGAGGAAGCAAAATCCTCCGAAGAAGCACTCCAAGTTGCCTATGCGGTCGCCCACTCACCTCTCGTCAAAACTGCATTTTTTGCGAGCGACCCAAATCTTGGGCGGATTTTGGCGGCGATTGGCTATGCAGGCATCAACGACTTAGATGTAAACGGCGTCAAGCTTTGGCTGGGCGATATATTGGTCGCCACCAAGGGCGGCCGCAATCCAGACTATCAAGAGGCCGATGGCCAACGCATCATGAAAGAGCCAGAGATTCTCGTGAGGATCGCGCTTGGTCGTGGCAGTGTGTCTGAGACCGTCTACACCTGCGATTTCTCACACGAGTACGTCAGTATTAATGCGGATTACAGATCATAATGAGCTCATCGACTTCTTCTAACAGCCACGACATGGCAGACTTGTTGGCGCGTGCCACGCGTGTACTTGCGCAACTCGAAGCCTGGCTGCCCCCCACCCCGCCCGTCATTAACTGGGAGGCGCATGCCTACCGCTGGCGCAAACGCGGCACCTCGCACGGCTGGCTCGATGCGATTGCCAACGTATCGCTCATCCACACCGCAGACCTGCAACACATCGAACGTCAAAAGGACATCATCGATCGCAATACGCGTCACTTCATCGAAGGCAAACCCGCCAACAACGTACTGATGACTGGCGCACGCGGCACTGGCAAAAGTTCTTTAGTCAAAGCCATGTTGGCGGCCTACGGTGGTCGAGGCCTCCGTCTAATCGAAGTCGACAAATCGGACCTGAGCGATCTGGCCGATATCGTGGACATGGTGGCTGGTCGCCCTGAAAAATTTATCGTCTTTTGTGACGACCTGTCATTTGAAGAAGGCGAGTCTGGCTACAAAGCACTCAAGTCGGTGCTCGATGGCTCGGCCGCCTCAACGGGTAATAATGTTCTGATTTATGCGACCTCGAACCGTCGTCACTTAATGCCCGAATACATGAGTGAAAACCTTCAGGCACGACATCAGGCTGACGGAGAGGTTCATCCGGGGGAAACCGTCGAAGAGAAAATTTCTCTGTCAGAGCGTTTCGGTCTGTGGTTGTCTTTTTATCCCTTCCGTCAGGACGACTACCTCGACATCGTCAACCACTGGTTGCGCACACTAGGCTGCACTGAGGCCAATATCCTTGCATCGCGAACCGAGGCCTTGCAATGGGCGCTTGAGCGCGGCTCACGCTCGGGTCGGGTGGCCTGGCACTTCGCCCGAGACTGGGCGGCACGACATGCCTGAAAAAATCATTGATGTTGCAGTGGGCGTTCTACTGCGACCCGATGGCACCGTTCTTTTAGGAAACCGCCCGGCCGACAAACCTTGGCCAGGCTGGTGGGAGTTGCCTGGTGGCAAACTAGAGCCAGGTGAAACGGTTCTGGCGGCTCTCGCGCGTGAACTACAAGAAGAAATCGGCATCACTGTGACACAAGCAACACCATGGGTGACCTACGTCCATACCTACCCCACGACCACCGTGCGTCTGGCCTTCTGTCGAGTCACAGGCTGGACCGGTGAGGCCCGGGGTCTAGAAGGTCAAGCGCTACGTTGGGTACCCATTGACCAAGCACAAGATGTCGCTCAGTTGCTACCGGCTACCTATCCGCCGTTGCGTTGGTTACAACTACCCACAATCTATGCGATTTCCTCGGCGAGTACGCCTGCTCAACTGCCCGCGTTTTTAAAACAACTCGATCGTGGGTTGAGCGCTGGCATCAAGCTTTTTCAATGGCGTGAACCGAGCTGGCCTGGCGGCCCCGCCCAAGCGGATCTATACCAAGCCTTTCAAACAACGCTGGCGCGCTGTCGTGCCCATGGCGCGCAGCTTTTAGTCAATAGCATTCATCCAGAAGCATGGTGGCACGAAGCCGACGGCGTACATTTGCGGGCAGAGGACGCCCTGCGTCTAACAGACAAGCCCGTACTCGCTGATGGAAAACGTGTCGGTGTCTCCACGCACACGCTCGCTGAGCTCCAACATGCGGCTAAGCTTCTTGCGGACTTCGCCGTACTAGGCCCCGTTTTGCCGACCGCCTCGCATCCAGATCACCCAGGTATCGGTTGGGAAGCTTTCGCCCATCTCAATGCACAGGCGGGTTTACCGGTCTTTGCGCTAGGCGGCCAGTCAGCCGCCACGCTTGCCCAAGCGCAATCAGTTGGTGGGCACGGTATTGCTGGGATTCGAGGTTGGGTTACCTGAATTATCCAAGCGCTTGAGATCCTCGGCTGTCCAACCGCCACCCAGCGCCGCGACCAGGCGCACACTCGCCGAAATGCGATTGCCGATTAAGGTAATGTAGGTCCGTTCGTTATTCAACGCTGTCGTCTCGAGCACCGCAACACTCAAATAATCAATCAGCCCCTGATCGTATTGATTGCGCGCAAGCCTGAGAGACAGCTGTGCGGACTGTACCGCTAGCTTCTGAACCACCTCTTCCTGCTCAAACACGCGTATTTGTATCATCGCGTTTTCAACCTCTTGCAACGCCGTCAACACAGTCTGACGATAAATCGCAACCTGCGCATCAAACTGGGCACGCGTCTGATTGATCTGCGCCTGACGCGCCCCACCATCAAAAATCAAAGCTGCGAGCTGCGGCCCCAAGGCCCAGATCTGCGCGGGGGCACTAAACCACTGCGTGAAATCATTACTCCTGTAACCACCGCTTGCATTGAGCGAGAGGCTTGGAAACCAAGCGGCTGTCGCAACACCGATCTGTGCATTTGCTGCGGCAGTTCGACGCTCAGCAGCTGAAATATCGGGCCGACGCTCTAGCAGCTCAGAGGGCAGAGTGACGGGGACTGCGGGTGGCACTAAAGGCGATTGGGCAGGCGCAATCGAAAAGGTCGAGGGCGGACGACCTAGCAACACCGCCACTGCATTTTCAAAAACAGCCCGTTGCTGCTCGAGATCAATCAACTGAGCACGCGTACTCGCAAGCTGTGTACTTGCCACCGCCACATCGCCTTGCCCAGAAATACCTGCTTTGTAACGATTTTGAGTCAGCATTAGTGCGCGTTCATAGGTGGTCACTGTCGCAGCCAGCAAGCGTCGCTGCTCGTCCAGCACGCGTACTTGTAAATACGCAAGCGTCATCGCCGTTTGGGCCGTGAGTCTTGCACCCGCCACATCAGCCGCCAGTGCCAGCTCAGTCGCATCTGTGGCCTCAATGTTGCGTCGAATACTTCCGAAAATATCAAGCTGCCAACTGGCTTGTGCATTGAGACCGTACCCCGTGACGGCCCCGCCCGTCGGGCCCGTTGCGCCCGAAACACCGCCCCCACTGCGCGTCGCATTGCCTGTTGCCGAGAGTATCGGAAGCAAAGGCGCGCGTGCCCCTTGCGTCACGGCAACGGCTTGGCGGAATCGCGCTTCGGCAAGCGCAATATTCTGGTTGGCTTCGTTGAGCTCTTGAATCAATTCGGTCAGAACAGGATCTTGATACATCGACCACCAAGGGCCACGCGGCAAGTCGGCGGTCGGGCGTGCCACTTTCCAGCCCGGCGTTTCCTTGAACTCCGTCCCAACTTCGATCATAGGACGAACATAATCAGGACCGACCATACAGCCAGCCAGCAGCACCGTGACGCACAAGGCGCCAACAAGACGCGTGCCGTACATCAGAAAATCAAACGTTCGATTGAACAGGCCAAACTTCATACACGCGTCGAGGAGGGATTAGGGGGATTCAGATCAGTATGGACCTCTTTCTCGTCGATTTCACTAGGCGCTTTTGACGAAGTGCGCGCAGCCATCCACAAACGGAATCGATCCAAATACAAATATACGACAGGCGTAGTGTAGAGCGTCAGCAACTGACTCAGCACCAAACCCCCTAAAATCGTAATACCCAAAGGCTGTCGCAACTCGACACCGGCACCTGAGGCAAACACCAAGGGGATTGCCCCAAAAATTGCGGCACAGGTCGTCATCAAGATCGGTCTAAAACGCGTCAGACATGCCTGATGAATCGCTTCGCGAGGAGAAAGTCCAAAGCGCCGTTGCGCATCGAGCGCAAAATCCACCATCATGATGGCATTCTTTTTAACAATGCCAATCAGCAAAAAGACCCCAATGAGCGCGATCAGACTAAATTCCGTCTTTAGCAGCAACAGCGCTAATAATGCCCCAATTCCAGCAGACGGCAAAGTCGAGAGAATGGTCAGCGGATGGATCGTGCTCTCATAAAGCATGCCGAGCACCAAATACATCGTGATTAACGCGGCCAAAATCAGTAGGGGTTGATTGGCTAACGCGCTCTGCAGCGCCGCCGCTGTACCTTGAAAACCCGCCTGAATGCGATCGCTGGGTAAATTAATCGTCGCTACAGCCTGTTCGATCGCCGCGCTTGCCTGGCCCAGAGAGATACCGGGCGCCAAATCAAACGAGATCGTGTCGGCCGCCAATAAACCTTGGTGCCGCACACTCAGCGGCGCATTACTCACCTCATATTTGGCAAAGGCCGAAAGCGGGACGCGATTACCTGTTTTGCTCAGGACAAAAACATCATTGAGCGACTCCATGTCTTGCGCATGACGCGGGGCAACACCCATCACCACGCGATACTGATTACGCGCACCATACATCACAGAAATCTGACGCTGACTAAAAGAATTGTTTAAAACAGCGGACACACTCTCCATCGGCACACCCAGTCGCTGCGCGGCATCTCGATCAACCACAATCGACACTTGACGACCTCTATCCTCCACATCCGTGTCGACATCGACCAACTCAGGCAAACGTGCGATCGCCTGCTGGACCTTAGGTAGCCATTCTTTTAAATCCGATAGCTCGCTTGCCATCAGCGTGTACTGATATTGCGCACTGGTTTGACGACCACCGACTCGGATATCCTGCTGAGGGATTAAAAATAACCTCGCACCGGGAATACTGGAGAGCTGAGGCCTCAAGCGGTTAATGACCTGCCGCACGGAAACCTTGCGCTCACTCACGGGCTTGAGTTGCACGGCTAAGAAACTCGAATTGCTGCCACCCCTACCGCTCGCGTAAGCCGTCACAGTATTGATTGCCGGATCTTTCATCAACACCTGGCGAAACTGGTCGAGTTTGGGCTTCATCGACTCAAAAGATGTTCCATCATCCGTCGAGAAAAAACCAATCATCATCCCAGTATCTTGCTGTGGAAAAAAGCCTTTTGGGACAACGCTATATAAATAAAAATTTAAACCAATCGTCGCAGCAAGCAACACCATCATGAAACGACTGTGCTTCAGTGCCCAGTCCAAGGAACGCGAATACACACTGATCGTGCCTTTCATTGCACGAGCCAGTCCGCGCTCCAATGCGCTGCGAGGTGCAGCCTCAGACTCAGGCACCTGTCGCTTGAGCAAGCGTGCCGCCATCATTGGCGTCAACGTCAGAGAAACAAACATCGAAATCAGAATCGCCGCCGACAGCGTGACGGCAAACTCCCGAAAAAGTCGGCCAGGCAAACCGCCCATCAGCAAAATTGGGATAAATACGGCGATCAACGAGATACTCATCGACAACACCGTAAACCCCACCTCGCGCGTGCCACGCAAGGTGGCACGTTTAACAGACTCACCACGCTCAAGATGGCGCATGATGTTTTCCATGACAACGATCGCATCATCCACCACAAAGCCGGTCGCCACGATCAACGCCATCAGCGACATTGTATTGAGTGAATAGCCAAACAGATACATCACGCCAAACGTCCCGATCAGCGAAACCGGCACTGCCACGGTGGGGATCAACGCCGCGCGCCAGTTACGCAGAAACACCAGCACCACCAACATCACCAAACCGATCGCGATGATCAAGGTGTGCTCCGCTTCTTTGACGGAGGCTCGGATACTAGGGGTACGATCCTGTGCGATGTTCAGAATGACATCGGCCGGTAACATGGCGCGAAGTGCCGGCAAATCTGCACGAATCTCATCGACTGTACGGATAATGTTGGCTTTAGCCGCACTGCGCACAAGCACCAAAATTGCCTGCTGATCATTGAAATAACCAACGTTATTCATATCCTCGACCGAGTCCTCAACTCGGGCGATATCGGAGAGCCGAACTGGCGCATCGTTTCGCCATGCAACAATCAGTGGCCGATACTCCGAGGCCTTCCATAGCTGACCGTTGGCCATGATCTGCCATCGATTCGTATCGTTTTCAAGCAAGCCTTTCGGTCTGGTTGAGTTCGCAGCAGCGATCGCTGCCCTCACAGCGTCCAGCGGAATCCCGTACTGTGCCAAGGCATCCGGATTGAGATCAATCCGCACTGCTGGCAATGAACTACCGCCAATTTGGACCTCTCCAACACCCTGCACCTGAGAGAGCTTTTGCTCAACAGTGGTCGAGGCAATGTCGTAGAGCTGCCCTTGCGACAGCGTGGCTGACGTCAACGCAAGCGTCATAATCGGCGCGTTGGAAGGATTGGCTTTTTTAAAGGTTGGATTATTTCGCAGACCGCTCGGCATCATGGCTCGAGCAGCATTAATCGCACCCTGCACGTCGGTCGCCGCGCTATCAATATCGCGACTCAAATCGAACTGCAAGGTAATACGTGTCTGACCGGTCGTGCTGCGTGAGGTCATCTCTGTGACCCCAGCAATCGTTCCCAAGGATCGCTCAAGTGGTGTCGCTACCGTAGCGGCCATCACCTCAGGGCTCGCGCCGGGCATACTGGCACGCACAGAGATGACAGGGAGTTCGATTTGCGGCAAAGGTGCGATCGGCAGCAAGCCATGCGCCAACCAACCCGCCAGCACGACCCCCAACCAGATCAACGTCGTCGCAACAGGACGTACGATGAAGGGGCCTGAGATATTCATGGTGTCACGCTGCTGGGACTGACGGATTTAGGGCGTCCGCTCAGCCGATCAAAAAATAAATAAATAACAGGCGTGGTGTATAGAGTCAGTACCTGACTGACGAGCAATCCACCCACCATCACCAGTCCAAGTGGTTGGCGCAATTCCGCGCCGGTACCTGTCGACAACATGAGCGGGACCGCCCCGAACAGCGCCGCGAGTGTTGTCATCAAAATCGGACGAAACCGCAGCATGGCTGCCTGCTCAATCGCCTCTCTCGGCGAAAGACCGAGCTTGCGTTCTGCATCCAGCGCAAAATCAATCATCATGATGGCATTTTTCTTGACAATCCCTATCAGCAAAATAATACCGATAATGCCGATCATGTCCAGATCACGCCCAGTCATTAACAATGCGAGTAACGCACCAATCGCTGCAGAGGGTAAGGTCGAAAGAATCGTGAGGGGATGAATAAAGCTTTCATACAGTACGCCCAACACGATGTACATCGTGATGATGGCCGCAAGAATCAGCAGCAAGGTACTTGAAAGCGAGGCCTCGAACGCGCGTGCCGCCCCCTGAAAGCGTGGTTGTATCCCTGCAGGCAAGCCAATTTCCTGTGTGGCCTGAGTGACGGCATCGACTGCGCTCGACAACGAAGTGCGCGGCGTCAAGTTAAAAGAGATCGTCACCGAAGGAAACTGATCCAGGCGGTTAATGACGAGCGGCGTGCGTCCCTCGGTGACTTTGACCACAGTATTCAGTGGGACCGGTTTACCCGTATTGCTCCTCACATAGACGGCGCCAAGCGCAGAGGGGTCTCGTCGATTCTGAGGCGGCACCTCGAGCACGACACGATACTGATTAGACTGCGTAAAAATCGTTGAAATCTGACGTTGTCCAAACGCGTCATACAACGCATCATCAATGGCCGCTGCGGAGATCCCTAATCGAGCTGCCGCATCACGATCAATGTCAACAAAGGTATTGAGACCCTCTTCCTGCAAATCATCCACGACATCAGAAAGCTCAGGCTGGGCGCGTAGTTTCTCAACAAGCTTGGGCGCCCAAAGCTCGAGCAAGGCCGGATCCGCACTCTCAAGGGTCAGCTGATATTGAGTTCGACTGACACGATCCTCAACAGTCAGGTCCTGAACCGGCTGCAAATAAAACTGCAGCCCAGGAACCGTCTGGAGATTTTCCTGCAAGCGACGAATCACCGTGGCGACATCGTCACTGCGCACATTTTGTGAACGTAAGGCCACCTGCATACGTCCTGTATTGAGTGTTTCATTGACACCATCGATGCCGATGAACGATGCTACGCTCGTCACATCCGGATCTTGCAAAATGACCCCAACAGCATCCTGCTGCCTCAATGACATTGCGCTAAAAGACAGATTTTGTGGCGCCTGCGTCACGATCTGAATCAACCCCGTATCCTGTGCCGGGAAGAAACCTTTGGGTATTGCGAGATATAGCAGTGCTGTCAGGACAAAGGTGCCCAGCGCCACAAACAGCGTCAGTGTTTGATGTCGCAACACCATTTTTAGACCACGCCCGTAGCTTGCGATCAAAGCTTCGATCCACGCATGCGATTTACGTGCAACCCAACCGTATTGTTGTTCGTTTCCTGCGCGTAACATCCGCGCGCACATCATTGGTGTCAGCGATAATGAAATCACCAGCGAAAGCATAATCGCGACCGCCAATGTGACGGCAAACTCGCGGAACAGTCGCCCCACCACCTCGGTCATAAAGAGCAAAGGGATCAACACGGCAATGAGCGAAAGCGTCAAAGACACTAGCGTAAAACCAATTTGTGATGCGCCTTTGAGTGCGGCCTGCAAAGGCTTTTCACCGCGCTCTAGGTAGCGCGCGATATTCTCGATCATGACGATCGCATCGTCCACCACAAATCCTGTCGCAATCGTCAGCGCCATCAAGGTCAGATTGTTGATGCTGAAACCCACCAGATACATGATGCCAAAAGTACCGATCAACGAGAGCGGCACCACAATGCTCGGGATCAACGTCGCCGTCAGCGTACGCAAAAATACAAATGTCACCAACACCACCAAACCGATGGCGATTAACATTTCAATTTGCACATCCTTAACTGAGGCACGGATCGTCTGAGTACGATCAGACATGACCGTGACATCCAGATTACCTGGTAGCGCGGCGCGCAATTGCGGCAAAAGCTTTTGAATACGATCGACCACTTCAATCACATTCGCACCTGGTTGACGTTGAACATTGAGCAAGATGGCGGGTTGCAAATTGGCCCAAGCAGCCAAACGCGCGTCTTCGGCATCCATCACTACGTTTGCGATATCAGACAGACGCAAGGGCGCCTCATTTCGATAGGAGACGATGAGGTCGCGATAATCCGCCGGACTCTTAAGCTGATCGTTCGCATCAATGGTAGTTGAGCGCGACGGACCATCAAGCGTCCCTTTAGGCTGATTAACATTGGCTGACACCACCGCGGTGCGCAAATCAGCCAAGGTCAACCCGTAAGCGGCCAACGCTTGAGGATTCGCCTGGATACGCATTGCCGGACGTTGCCCACCCGCGATCGTCACCAAACCGACGCCCGCGACTTGTGAGATTTTTTGCGCCATCCGAGTATCAACGAGATCACGCACCTGTGGCAAGAGAACCGTCGGCGAAGTAATGGCGAGCGTAATGACAGCTGCATCTGCCGGATTGACCTTGTTATAGATTGGCGGTGCAGGCAGATCCCGGGGTAACAAATTACTCGCAGCATTGATCGCCGCCTGCACTTGTTGCTCAGCCACATCAAGCGGCAGCGACAACGCAAACTGAAGCGTCACAACCGAAGCACCCGAGGTGCTACTTGAGCTCATCTGGCGCAAGCCTGGCATCTGCCCGAACTGTCGCTCAAGCGGCGAAGTCACCAGTGCGGCCATGACGTCTGGACTGGCGCCGGGATAAAACGTGGTTGTTTGAATGGTTGGGTAATCGACTTCAGGCAACGACGAAACAGGAAGCCATCGATATCCGATCAAGCCACACAACAACAAGGCGATCATCGCCAAGGTCGTTGCCACGGGGCGCAGGATGAATGGGCGGGAGATGTTCATCGCGCAGTGGTGCTATTGCCGTGCGCCTGGTGCGCCCGGGGGACGCGTACCGCTCTTGGGTGCACTATTTGCTGCAGGCGCATTTGGATCGATTACGCGCACCTTGGCGCCTTCACGCAAACGATCCGTACCCTCGAGCACCACGCGCTCACCTTCTTTGATGCCCTCAAGTACGACGACGCCTTCGGCGCTACGATCACCTAACTTAACCACACGTACCGTTGCCGTGAGATCCGGAGAAACGACGTAGACAAAGGCGCCGCGGCTCCCTTGTTGAATGGCGCCCGCGGGAATCGTGAGCGCCTCTTTGATCGTGCGCACTTTCATCCTAATATTGACAAACTGATTTGGAAACAATGCATCGGTATCATTTTTAAACTCTGCTTTGAGTTTGACCGTACCCGTTGTAATGTCGATCTGATTATCAATCGACATCAGTGTGCCACGTGCGAGTCTTTTGATATCTGCGCGATCATAGGCATCGACCTCAAGCAGCTCGCCTTTCAACATAGGCTCACGCACTGCTGGTAGATCATTTTCTGGCAACGTAAATACGACTGCGATGGGCTGCGTTTCGGTCAATACCACAATACCCACCGGATCATTGGCATTGATTAAGTTACCCGCATCGACGCGGCGCAGGCCGAGCTTTCCAGAGATCGGTGCTGTGATTCGGGTATAGCTGAGTTGCAGGCGCGCGTTATCGACCGTTGCCTGATCGCTTTTAATCTGTCCTTCGAATTTTCTAACCAAGGCTGCTTGAGTATCCAACAATTGGGGTGCAATCGAATCTTGTTTACGCAGCGTCTGGTAGCGTTGCAGATCGCGCTTGGCGTTTTCGTACTGCGATTCGTTCTGTTGTTGTGTGCCGATGGCCTGATTCAGCGCAACCTCGTAGGGACGTGGGTCAATCAAGGCTAGGAGCGTACCCTCTTTGACTCGCTCGCCTTCCTTGAATAAGACTTCGAGGAGCTCGCCCTGCACGCGGCTACGCACGGTGACAGTATTAAACGCAGTCACCGTACCGAGTCCCCGCAAGTAAATATCAAGGTCTTGTTTGCGTGCGGCTTCAACCCTCACTGGGGTGCTTGGTGTCATGCCAGCTGGCGGTCCTTTTGGTGCGTCTTTCTTGGTCGCCCCCATGTACCACCAGCCTAGCCCTGCAGCCAAAATGACGATAAAAATCCACATCAAGGGCGACCGCAATGCCGACCTTGTTAACGTGCTTTCAGACATAAAAATCCCAGCAGGCCCTACAGGGCACAAAGAGTCATTTTGAAGGCGACATCGCGCGTGACCGCCTGAGGTCTTTGCTCACCATCTTGTGCAGAGTAGCGAATCCAAACCATATACTTATTTGCACTGATCTCAGGAAATACCCCTGCGGACTCATCGACCCAAACTCTGAGCAACTGGTAGGTCTTGCCCGCCAACATTTGCTGATAAGCGCCTTGTGGCGCAATCGCATCTGTCGCCTGTCCCGTCTCGCGCAACAACCGCATGACCATACCGATACCCGCCTGCAGCGGCATCAGCGAGGACATCCATCGTTGCAGATCAGCGCATCTTTGTGCCTCAGGGCGATATTGCCATGCATGAAATGAAGGCATATCCACCTGCGTACCGCCACCTGGCACCGCCAGACGTCCTCGAAGACTGCTCAGCCATTCGTTCGCCCGAAGCTCCTGCCCCGTCTTGCCTGCTGCGTTCAGAGTAACAATGACGCGCTCAATTTCAACAAGCATCGCGGCCAACGTGTTCGCATCAACGCCTGGGTGATCCCGCAAAGATTGCAGAACCACTCGGTGACGTTCCAAATCCTGCAGGACGGTACCCTTTATGTCAGTGCGCTCAGTCGCATCCAACAGATCAAAAAGCGCGCCGAGCGCCACTTGGTGATGTCTCGCATCACCAGGTTTAGCAAAGAACATCATTCGATCGAGCAAAGACTCCAAGCGCATCAGCGCACGGACTCGCTCATTAAATGGGTATTCAAACAGAATCACTGGCTCTCATCATCCAATTCGGATCGGCGTTAGATTTAACGCTTATTCACAACCCGACTACGCTAGGTTACACCACGCTTTATGCAAGACCAATACTTGTTTTTCAAGTTCAGTTAATGATGTGCTTGCCATATTGGCAATTATATCGTCTGCTGCCTCTAGCCGCTGGGCTCGCGTCGCTTGCGCACCCATAATCCGCTTGATGGTTTCGATCGGAATCGCGCTACGCGCTTGCACGCGGGCGATCTGTGTTTCCACCTCGCAATCGACCACGCACAGGCGGTCAATCCGATCCCGCCAACGACCAGATTCGATCAATAAAGGCACCACAAACACTGCGTAAATACCCGTTGCCTCAGCCGCCTGACGCAGGACCTCCTGAGCGATCCGTGGATGCAAAATACCCTCGAGTTCGGAGCGGCGTGACGCATCAGCAAAAACCAGCTCCCGCATCCGTGCCCGATCCAAGGCACCTGCGGTATCAATTAAGGCATCACCAAAAGAAACTCGAATCGCCTCAATGGCAGTGCCCCCGGGGGCTGTGAGTTGATGCGCGATTAAATCTGTGTCGATCACCGTTGCCCCCCAGCCCGCTAAAAGATTTGCGACATGGGTTTTGCCTGAGCCAATCCCACCGGTCAGACCTAACTTGAACATCCATTTTCTCCTTTAGATGCGGCACGAGACCATTACAAAAACAGCATCAGAATACCTCCAAGGGCCAATCCTGGTCCAAAAGGCATTGAATCTCTTAGCCCATGACGCCTAAATCTACTGGACAGCACCACCAGCAAGAGGCTTGCGGCCGAGGCCATTAACCAAACATAAGGCAATGCGGCACAACCGAGCCAAGCACCGATGGCCGCCGACAACTTAAAGTCACCATGCCCCATCATCTCGCGCCCTAACCCATAGCGCAAAAGCACGCACGGCAACCAAAGGACAATATAGCCTGCCGCAGCGCCCCAAACCGACTGTTCAAGCGACAAGTCGCCTAACGCACCGGGCTCACCTAACCCACTCGCATGCCAAAGCAACCCGAACCACAATAGAGGCAGCGTCAACATATCAGGAAGCAAGCCTGACCGCGCATCAATTCTGGCAAGTAGTAACAGCAACGCACAATAACAAAATGCGATTAAGCCCACACTCCCCCACCCCCATTGTGCTGTCACACTCGCGGCACTCAGGGACAAGGCCAGCACAAATACGACATCCTGCCAATGCAACGCCCGAATTGCAGGATCCGCCCAGTCGCTAGGTCGCAACACCAACCAATTCACCTGAAGCTGTTGCGGAATACGCCATGACAGCCAAAGCAGCGGAACAGCACTCAAAATGCCCACCAATCCACCAACCAGAATCACCCACCAGTTTTCAATCACGTTAAGATTTCCTCGATGGGACATATGCACCAACGGTATCAAGTGCGTAAAATGTGTTCATTACCTATAAGCTCCATTAGTTACTTGAATCGGGATCATCATCATGTCAGGACAAGCCGCAAGGTTTTTTTTACTTAGGTCCACCTTTGGCCGCTGCGCGGCGCTCAGCCTGACAGTTCTGCTTGGGGGGTGCGCACAAATGCAACAGCAGAGACAGCAACCCGGCTACTACAAACCACCCCCAGCAAGTTCGACCACGGATGCCATCGCACAAGCTGAGGCCCCTTATGGCACTCAAACAATGCGCGCACCCAACCAGATTCAGATTGGGTTAAAAGGTGGGGATGCAGCGCCTAGCCAGATGCCTGCCAGCGGTGCTGCTACCCTTAAAGCTATTCCTACTGGCGCAACGTCGGGGGCAGTGACAGGCGCGGCCGCAGGCGCATCTGACGGCCTTCAGGCTTCGATTTTCCCCGAGCCCTTGACCTTTGCTGGCACCCTACCTTGCTTTCACCCAGAGATGAAGTGCTCTGCCCAGCGCATCACACTGACACTTGCACCGAATGGTCGCTGGCGCGCACGCGCAGCCTACCTGGAACAAGCGAACCAAAGCGGCACAGCGCTTGCTGATCAGGGATGCTGGCGAGTGATCCCACAAGCCGTACCCCGGATCGTGTTGCTGAACCTGTCAGGTAATGTTCGCGCCGAGCTCGCACTGACTGCCACCAATGTGCTGCGTCTAGTTTCGATGAATGGTGAGTCACCTAATCTGGTCTATACACTGACACGACAACCTGACCTTGATCCAATTGACGAGCTCAACAAAGCGACTCCACCGACCTGCCCATAACGAGGACAGCGTCATCAAGCGCTATTGGGGTTCTGGGTTGATGCAAACCTCGCGGGCGAGTTGTACGGCATTGCGCACACCCATCTTATAAAAGATGCGTGCGCGATGTGCTTCGACCGTCCGCATCGAAATGCCGAGCTCCATCGCGATAAATTTGTTTGATTTGCCCTCAGCTACCGGGTGAATGACATCGCGCTCACGTACTGTCAATGCTCTCCAGCCTGCGCCGCTCACTTCGTCGAAATGCTTCATCTTGCCTCCGTATCAACACGAAGGGAATTCTGACAGAGCACTTTCCATTGGGTAAGCTGTCAGATCTGACAGGCGGAATAACCCTAGGTACCTATTGACAGTGGGATACTTGTGGTGCTCAAAGTTCGAGATTATCGATCAAGCGTGTGGCGCCAAGCTTGGCTGCGGCCAGAGCCACCAGGGGTTCACCAGCGGCAACCTCAGCGAATGTGGGCTTGTGCAAATCACGGCGACGTCTGACGGCGATGTAATCAACCTCCCAGCCCCGTTGAGATAAAGCCGACGCCACCTCGCCAGCAAGTTGATCGACATCATAGACACCAGACTGAAGCTTGCTTTGCATCGCACGCAACAGCCCAAAAAGCTGGGGCGCCTCTTGACGTTCAGTCGGTTGCAAATAAACATTTCGCGATGAAAGCGCGAGCCCATCTTCGGCACGCACCGTTTCATGCGCAAGAATATCAACAGGAAGCTGAAATTGTCTGCACATATTGCGGATAACCATCAGCTGCTGATAGTCTTTTTTTCCAAATACTGCGACGCGTGGCTGCACACAAGAAAAAAGTTTTAATACCACCGTACTCACCCCGCCGAAAAAGCCAGGCCGACATTCACCCTCAAGAATATCGCCGAGCTCTTGTGGGGGTTGCACGCGATAGTTCTGTGGCTCCGGATAAAGCTCACGCTCATCCGGCGCGAACAGCACATAGACATTACGGTCACGCTCGAGCTTATCAATGTCGTCGCGGAGTGTTCGGGGATAGCGTTCAAAATCCTCATTGGGTCCAAACTGCAAACGATTGACAAAAATACTCGCGACCACGGGATCACCGTGTTGGCGAGCAAGCTTCATCAGTGCGAGATGGCCTTCATGCAGATTGCCCATCGTGGGTACAAACGACACGCGAAGCTGACCTCTTAGCTGATCGCGCAATTCTTCAATAGTGTGTACAACCTTCAATACATTCTCCGAATGCGGTCTGTCGTTTGGTTAGACCGCAGCGCTGGTGTAGGCCAAGCGCACATAGATGGGCGCATAGGGCTCGGCCTGGGTAATTTCGAGCAAGGACTCACGTGACAACTCAAGCAACGCCAGAAAGTGCACGATCACCACGGCAACGGCAGCGCCCTCGCTAATACGCTCCATAAAGAGCTCGCTAAACTCAATAAAACGTACATCCGACAGTCGACGCAAAATATGCGTCATGTGATCACGCACCGACAATTGTTCGCGTGTGATGTGATGGTGTGCGTTGAGCTTAGCTCGCTTCATAATATCAATCCAAGCCTGACGCATGTCCTCGACATTCACCTCAGGCAGGGCACGTTCAATACGTAAATCCGCAAAGGCCTGCGCACGATAAAAGTCTCGTCCAAGCTGCGGCAACGCATCAAGCTTCTGGGCTGCAAGCTTCATCTGTTCGTACTCGAGCAAACGTCTCACCAGCTCGGCCCGTGGATCCTCTGCTTCCTCACCAGAATCCGTTTTTTTGACCGGCAGCAACATGCGCGCCTTAATCTCGATCAACATGGCCGCCATCAACAGATACTCGGCTGCGAGTTCGAGGTTATGCATACGAATTTGGTCAACGTACGACAAATATTGTCGAGTGACCTCTGCCATCGGGATGTCCAGAACATTGAAGTTCTGCTTTCGAATCAGGTATAGCAGCAAGTCTAGCGGTCCCTGGAACGTCTCCAGGAACACCTCAAGCGCATCGGGCGGAATGTAAAGATCGTTGGGTAGCGCAAACAGCGGTTCCCCATAGAGGCGCGCGAGCGCGACCGCATCAATCACATCTGGCGTCGTGTCAATCGATGGATCGACAAGCTCGCTTAGGCGATCGCCAGAAACTTGGCTAGAAACCATTCCTATTTATTCTGATAAACATAAGGGCCTTGACGCACCCGCGCTTGCTTAAAGTCCTCGGTTAACTCAGGATCCTGAGGGCGATCCCATAGCCTGGCTCGCCCATCTCGCTGACGCTGCTCAACATCGGGATGCTCCACTTTGTATTTTTGGAGAAACTGCGTGATTTCGGAGGTGTATTGGTCTGCCATGACTTGTCAACAAAAGGTTAGACTGCCATCTAGTGTACTGTAGAGCCGGTCGATCCAACGCCCCCCCAAACAACCCATGTCAAGTCAGAACCTCTCGCCATCCGGCAAGGACGCTCAGCCCTCCTCAACCACTGACTCGTCGCACGACAACAACCCCTCTAGCGACCTTAGCTCGCCTCCCACTCCCGCTCAGCGCATATTGCCCTTTATAGTTGGCTGTGCATTGCTTATGCAAATGCTGGACTCTACTGTGGTCATCACCGCGCTCCCCACGATGGCGCTTGATCTTGGGTCAGACGTCATCAGCATGAACATCACCATTACGTCCTATTTGATCGCGGTCGCTGTTTTCGTACCGATCAGTGGCTGGGCGGCAGACCGCTATGGTGCGAGGCGGGTATTTATCGCGGCGATCGCCTTGTTCAGCCTAAGCTCACTGACCTGCGCCTTATCCAGCTCATTGACGCAACTCGTCATATCACGTGTTATTCAGGGACTGGGGGGCGCCATGATGGTGCCAGTCGGGCGAATCATCCTACTAAGAACAATCCCTAAACATAATTTACTA
>Ga0105050_10000152_pt1 | contig 92454 bp, 90 predicted proteins | sample FRY01_FD_78088 | JGI IMG/M metagenome (GOLD analysis project Ga0105050, IMG submission 78088) | Freshwater microbial communities from Lake Fryxell liftoff mats and glacier meltwater in Antarctica - FRY-01 | ecosystem: Environmental > Aquatic > Freshwater > Ice > Glacier meltwater ... | reverse complement strand
CGCAGCGGGACGCCAACGAGGAGCTCCCCGAGGTCCTGCCGCACGTTGACTGCCAAGAGGTTCATCATCATCAACCTCAGAAGGTGATCACGCTGCGGATGCCGTCCTGCTGCTCCATCAACTCAAAACCGTAGTTGACCTGATCAAGCGTGATGCGGTGCGACAGCAACGACTCGACGTCGATGTCGCCATTCAGCCAGTAATCCACAAGCAACGGCACCTGGGTGCGGCCCTTGACACCCCCAAAGGACGAGCCCGTCACGCGACGGCCGGTAATCAAAAAGCGCGGGATGACCTCGAGCACCTCGCCTTTGCCCGCGACCCCACACATCGTCGCCAACCCCCACGCCTCGCGCGCACTCTCGACGGCCTGGCGCATCACGTTGACATTGCCCGTCGCCTCGAAGGTATAGTCAGCGCCGTAGCCACCCGTCTGCTCCTTGATCCATTCGACGGTATCGGGGCCGCCAATGCGTGTCTCGGTCGCGCCATGATGGATGGCGTCCCGCAGGCGTCCCTCCGCGAGATCGATGGCGATGATGCGTTCCGCACCCGCTAGCCGCGCGCCAATCACCGCGCCAAGCCCGACGAGGCCGCAGCCAAAGACGGCAACAGTCGAGCCGCGATCGACCTTGGCGGTAAAGAGCGCAGCACCGATACCGGTCGAGAGCCCACACGCAAACGGGGCGCAGCCATCGAGCGGCGCCTCGGGGCTGACCTTCGCGAGCGCGATCTCGGGCATCACCGTGTACTCAGCGAACGTCGACGTGCCCATAAAGTGCCGCATCGGCTCGCCGTTACGCGACAGGCGCGCAGTGCCATCGGGTAGGTAGCCAAGACCCTGCTGCTCACGGATCGCGATGCAACGGTTCGTGCGATCGCTCAGGCAATGGATACACGCGCCGCATTCGGGCGCGAACAGGGTGATTACATGGTCGCCTGGCTGCACAAGCGTGACGCCGTCGCCAATCTTTTCCACCACGCCCGCGCCCTCGTGTCCGAGCACGCACGGGGCATACCCGGTCGGATCGGCACCCGACGCCGTGTAGAGATCCGTATGACAGACGCCACAGGCCTCGATTCGGACCAGCACCTCGCCAGCCTTCGGCTCCGCAAGATCGACCTCCTGGACCACCAGTGGCTTGCCAAACTCTTCCAACACCGCGGCGCGAATCTTCATGCCACAAAGCGTAGGCGCTACACGCTGCGCCCGAGCGACACATGCAGCCTCAGTCAGCAGTTCGCCCACCAACGGATTCGCTTGCGACCGCTACCCTTCGACGCGAACGATGACTGTCGACCGCCGCCTTATCACCCTGTTCCAACTACTCGCACTCGGCGCTGCGATCGGCCTCGCGGGATACCTCTCCTACCAGAAGTACACGAACGGCATTCCTCCCTGCACAATCGGCGGTGGCTGCGCGGCGGCGCTCTACTCCAAGTGGGGCTTTCTCGCCGGCATTCCACTCGCCTACATCGGCACGACGGCGGCGATCGTGCTGCTCGTCCTCGCGCCCTGGCGCATCCAGACCGTGCGTGTCATCAGCCTGATGCTACTGATGATCGGCGCGCTCTTCACGATCTACCTGCGCTACGTCGAGCAGGCACATTTCGATGGCAACGTCTGCTCCTGGTGCGTGTCGTTCATGGTCGCCTGGTGGATTGCCGGCGCGCTCGAGATCGCCCGACTCGTCCGCGTTCCAAACGACGCCTAACTGGTCTGCCTATGCGCCTGCGAGGCGGTTGACGTTGGGTCAGGTTTCGTGATGGTGTCGTGTCCGATTTCGTGATGGGGGGGCGGACGCCACAACCGCGGGGTTGTGATGTCCGCCCCCCAAACTCAACCACGCTCGACAGACGGTTTTAGGGGGCGGACATCACAACCCCGCGGTTGTGGCGTCCGCCTATCCGCGCACCACGTGGCGTCCGCCCCCCCATCACGAAATCGGACACGACCCCAACACGAAACCGAACCTGACCTCAACCCTAGGCAGAGGTGCGTACGATTACGACATGCGCTATCCCGACGAAACAGCCCTCAGCGAAGCCGAGGAGATCTTCGCGCGCTGGTTCGAACAATCGGGCAAAGCACCCGGCCTAGCCTGGGGCGTCGTCGCCGATGGTGCACTCGTCCATGCCGGCGGGCTCGGCACGCTGCACGTCGGTCAGCAGCACCTCCCGCAAGCCGACAGCAGTTTTCGTATCGCCTCGATGACAAAGAGCTTCATTGCCGCAACGATCCTGCTGCTGCGCGACGAGGGACGACTCCGCCTCGACGACCCCGTCGCGCTACACGTACCCAAGTTGGGCGAACTGCCACTGGCGACGACCGATAGTCCGCTGCCGACGCTGCGCGACCTCCTCTCGATGCGGTCGGGCTACCCCGGAGACGATCCGTGGGCCGATCGGCTCGAATCGATGCCGGCGCCAGAGTATCTCGCGCTGATGCGGACACCCAAGACGCATGCCCGTGCCGCGGGCATCGCCTTCGACTACTCCAACATCGGCTTCACCCTGCTCGGGCAGGTGATCACCAATGTCTGTAGCAACGAGTTCCAGGATGTCGTTAGCGAGCGCATCCTCGCACCCCTCGGGCTGCAGCAAACGACGTGGAGCGAACACGGCCTCGACGCTGCGCGCGTCGCCACCGGGTATGCAAAGTTCGACGAATCATGGGAGCAGCAACCCCTCCAACCGACCGGTGCCTTCAGTGCGCTCGGTGGTCTCTACAGCACGGTCGACGACCTCGCAACGTGGGTCGCTGGCTTCGTCGACGCGTGGCCTCCACGCGACGACCCCGATACGCATCCGCTGTCCCGCGCCAGTCGTCGCGAAATGCAGCAGATCGTCACCGCTATTCCCCTGCAGATCGAAGCCGATTCGATCGGCGCGCTGCGCGCACGCTCGGATGGCTACTGCCTCGGCCTGCTCTCACGGGAGGAACTCCGCACCGGCCGCACTGTGGGACACTCCGGCGGTTATCCCGGCTTCGGCTCACACATGCGCTGGCACCCAGCGACGGGAATCGGTGTGATTGCCCTCGCCAATGGGCGCTACGCAGGGACGGACGTCCCAGCCTGCGCGGCACTCGAGGTGCTCGTAAAGCGCGCTCCACGACGCGCGCGCGTCGAGCCGCTGGCCGCAGTCGAACCACTCCGACAGGAGATCGATGCTGCCATCGCAGCAGGCGACCTTACGCCGCTCGTGCCGCTGTTCGCCGACAACGTCGCACTCGACGAATCGCTCGACCGCCGCGCCGCCCAGATCGCAGCGCTGCCCGAACGGCATGGAGCACTCGCTCCCGCGGGCGCATTACAGACGCGGACGCCAACGCAGGTGCGCTGGTGGCTGGCGGGCGAGCGCGGGCGGGTCGGCGTCGAAATTATGCTGACACCCGAACATCCCCCCCGCCTGCAGTTGCTGGCAATCGAGAGTGTGCTTCCCGCCCCCGCCGAACTCGATGATGCTGTCACTCGAGCACTCGAACAACTCGAGCACGAATCGGACTTGGCGCCACTGGTGTGGCCAATCCGTAGTACTGCGTGGGTTGCCTGCGATGGGCACCGCACGGGTGCGGTACTGATCGAGGGCGTCGTCATCGACGTGCGACTGAGGATCGATCTCGACGACGATCCCGTGGCCCGCTGCGAACCAGAAGAACGCTTTCCTGCCCCCTGGTAGTTTGCTTGTAATCATGCCGGTGCTGATCGAGAGGTACTATTAGGAGATGAGAAAACGCACCTGCCTCTTGCTGACTGCGATTGTTGGCCTCCTTGTTGCCGCTGTCCCTGCGCATGCCGCGACCATGCTCAATGGCACGGTTGGTCCGGGTTATACGATCGAGTTGAAGCAGGGCAGCAAGAAGGTCACGCGGCTTCCTGCGGGCAGCTACATGTTTATGATCACCGACAAGTCGGGCGCGCATGACTTTTTTCTGTCTGGTCCGGGCGTGAGTCGCGAGATTACGGGGTTGAAGTTTAAGGGCAAGAAGTCGATCACCGTGAAACTGCGCAAGGGCACGTACACGTACGTCTGTACGCCGCACGTGAGCAGCATGAAGGGCTCCTTCAGCGTTTACTAGTCGGTCGGGCGCGTTGCTCGCAGGCAGATAGTGGGTGGCGTAGTTGCGCCGACGGCGGGTGCTGGCGCGCGTGTGCTGGATGGTGCGACCCGCATCAACCGAACTCGAGTGCTCGATTATCGACGCGCGGCTAATGATCGACCTCGACGGCGATCCCATCGCCCGCTTCGAGCCTGAGGAACGGTACCCCGTTCCCTAGTAGTTATACATCGTGATGCTCAGATGGCTTGCCGCGCAGCAGCAGCACTGCAATTCCGGCGCCGAGCACGGCCACGAGAACGGATGGCAGCATCGCGTAGGCGAGCGCGATGTCAAAGGCCTTCGTCACCGTCGCCATCACGTCCTCGCCCGCCGCGGGGATGATATCCGTCACGTTCGCGCTGCCGGTCATCACGTCGAGGTACCTACCAAGCGTCTCCGAGGACGGCTTGTACGGCGCGAGCAAACTGTTGAGTTCGAAGCGTGCCCGCGACTGGAAGATTGCCGAGGCTACGGCGACGCCAAGCGCGCCGCCGATCATGCTCGACGCCTTGTAGACCCCGGACGCTACGCCCTCGCCGGCACCGTCTGGATCCTCGACCGCCACCGCTGCGCATGGTGTGATCTGCAGGCCGATGCCCGCGCCGAGCAGGAGGAAGGGCGCGATCAACTGGTTGTAGGTGCCTCCGAGATCCAGCAGCAGCACGGAGGCGGTGGCGAGGAGGATCATGCCGGCTGCCGTTGGCAGCCAGGGACCAAAACGTCGCGCGAGGCGCGCGCCGAACGGGTTCAGTATTAGGATCGGGATCGTCGCCGGCAGCAGCAGTATACCCGTCTCGAGCGGGCTCTTCTGCTCGACGACCTGCAAGTAGAGCGCCATGAAGAAGATCGCGGCGCCGAAGATGACGTTAGCGATCAGATTCGCCAACACGGCCCCGCTGAAGCGTCCGCGCCGAAAAATCTGCAGTTGGACGATCGGATTCGCGGTGCGTCGTTCAATCAGTACGAAGGCGGTGAGCAACAGGATTGCGATCAGAAAATACGTGCCAAGTGCGCGCGGAGAGGCCGTATCTGCTTGCGCGAGGCCATACGAGATCAGTCCGATCCCCCCAACGAGCGTGACGACGCCAGGGATGTCGATGCGCCGCGCGATGCCCTCCTCGAACGATTCTGCCGTCGTCTTCCACATCAGGAGCAGCGCGACCGTGCCGATCGGGAGGTTAATCCAGAAGATCCACTGCCAGGACAGCGTGGCAATCAGCAGCCCGCCGACCAGTGGCCCGAGTGCCTGCGCGCCCCAACAGGTCGCGATCCACGCACCAATGGCGGTGTCGCGCTCCTTGCCCGTGAAGGAAACGGCCACAATTGCGAGGGCTGTTGGTAGTACGGCAGCGGCACCAACACCCTCGATCACGCGTCCGATAATCAGCATGGTCGAGTCTTGTGCAAGCCCGGCAACAATCGAGCCCGCGAGGATCAGCAGTGTGCCGATGCTGAAGATCAGCCGCCGCCCGAAGATATCGCCGAGCTTCCCGCCAACGATGATCAACGAGCCGGCGAGGAAGTAGCCATTGACAGCCCACTGGAGCGTGTCCATCGAGCCACCCAGCGCCTGCCCAATCGTCGGCAAGGCGAGCGAAATATCGCTCGCCGTTACCCAGACCAGCGCGGTGACCGCACAGAGACCAACGAGGGACAGCCAGCGATTCGGGTTGACCGACAAGATCGACATGGCGCAAGGCTATCGACTGCTGCGGGCAGTGCCAAGAAAACGGCTCTGTCAATTTGCCTTCACCTAGAGTACGGCTATGCGCCGCCTGTTCTCGACCGTGGTCGCAATCGCTGGAATCGCGCTGCTCCCCGTTGCGGCGAACGCCACCACGGCGCAAAAGCTCAAAGCACTCCGCGGACAACCATGTGACATCTTCAGCGAGTTTACGTGCGTTGCCATCTCGCAGCCCCTCGACCACTTCGACGCCACAAACCAAAATCGCATGAGCGTCTCCTTCGCCGTCCGCCCCGCCAACGGCAAAAGCAAAGGTCTCTACGTCGTCGCCACCGGTGGCCCCGGCAGCAGCGGCATCCTCAGCGCCGATAGTTACCTCAGCAGCTACCCCACCGCGATGCTCGACCACTACGACATCGTCTTCTTCGACCAGCGCGGCATCGGACGCAGCGGCAACCTCAACTGCCCCAATGCTGGCATCAACGCCAATGCCCCCAGCACCGAAGTCGGTGCCGACACCGCCGCCTACGTCGAAGCGTGCATCCGCGAACTCTCCTCCACCACACTGCTGCCCTACCTCGGCACCAACCAAGCCGTTGCCGACCTCGAACGTTTTCGAATCATCCTCGGCAGCCCCGCGATCTGGCTCTATGGCGAGTCGTACGGCACGCAATACGGCCAGACCTATGCCGCCGCCTACCCCAGCGCACTCAAAGGACTAATCATCGACGGTGTCGTCGACCTCACCCTCAGTGGCCCCGACTTCTGGACCAGCGCCGCCCGCGGCTTCGAAACCGTCCTCAACGATACCCTCGCCAACTGCAGCAAACGCACGATCTGCACGCGCGACACCGGTGGTAGTGCCAGCGACGTCTACGACGCACTCCAAGCACGACTGATGCGCACCCCGATCGCCGTGCGCTTTCCACTCGCCACCGGCAAAGCCACCAAACGCACACTCACCATCGACCTCTTCAATACCGCCACCGGCGGCCAAATGTACAGCATCAACGGACGCATGATGTACCAACGAGCGATCGCTGCCGCCGGCCAAGGCGATCTCGTACCACTCCTACGGCTCGCCTACGCCAACGCCAGCATCGACCCGCAAACGCTCGCGATCGTCAGCGATCCGAGCTGGTCCGACGCCATGTACTACGGCATTGACTGCCGCGACTACTGGTACTACAACGGAACGCAAAGCGAACGCAGCAATGCCTTCCTCGCCGCAGCCAACCAGGTCGCCAGCACACTGCCCCGCATTGGTGGAGCACTCTTTATGAGCGACTACCCCTGCATCTGGTGGCCTGGTCCCCAATCAACCGAAGCACGGCCCGCAGCACTCGTTAATACCGGCATCCCCACGCTCGTGATCGTCGCGACCTCCGACCCGATTACACCCGTCAGTCAAGGCCGTAACGTCTACTCGCGCCTCGCCGACGGGTACCTGATCACCACGCGTGGCGGGTCCCACGTCGCCTTCGGTCGTGGTAATACCTGCCCCGACAAGCTCGTCCTGGACTTCCTTACCAGCGGCAAACTCCCCCCACAGCGCTCCACCATCTGCCCCGGCTCAATCGTCGCCAACTACGTCCCCCTCGCCCCACGCCACGCCAGCGACTTTACGAGCATGCGTGCCAGCCTCATCTCGTTCCGCCAACAATTCGACTACATCCCCGAGTACCGGTACTGGGACGGCCAGAGCACCAAAGAAACCGCCTGCACGGTTGGAGGGAGCGTGCACTTCGAGGCGACCGCGACGGGCGCCGCGCTCCGCTTCGATCACTGCAGCTTCACCCCCGGCGTGGTCTACACCGGCAAGGGAACCGAAAACGCTCAAACGGGGCGATTCGCCCTCCGCGGTACCCTCACGGGCCGCTGGAACAACGACGTCCGCTTCGTTGCGACGGATGATCGTGCGACCGTCACGATCGTCGGCTAGTTGTTCGTGATGGAGGGCGGATCCCACAACCCCGCGGTTGTGGGGTCCGCCCATCCGCGCGGTTGTGGGATCCGCCCCACCATCAGGAACAACTAGCCGCGAATCTGCTCCCCGAGCCACTTCGAATAGATCCTCCGCCCCGGCTCGTACAAGTGGTTCGGATCGGAGTAACCACCATCATTGAGCCGACGCAAGACGTCTTTCGGTGGCACCAATAGCGGCGCACCAACAATGCTCTCGAACTTCTGCACATACGCCGGACTCGTCGGCGGATCGAAATAGCGTGGCATCAACACGAAGTACACGGCGATCTGTTGCTCCTTGCCAAACGCCACGATCTCCTTCAACGTCGCGCGCTGCGCATCCGCATTGATCGCACCAATCCGCCACGAACCTGGCTTGCGTTCCTCCCACGGCCCACTCCTCCTCGTCGTGCGCTGCTCCCACCCATCCAAGGCTGCCTGCTTAAACGGCCGATCCTTACCCGTGCAGCCATCCGAAATGCCTTGTGGTCGCTCCGTCACCGGGATCGTCAGATTCCCATCGGCCTTGCCCGACAGCAGGCGAGCCAGCGCGTAATCGACTCGCTGCTGCCCCAGCTCGAGCAGGTCTCGAGCACGAAGATACGCGGGCTCGCGCGGCTTCAATGACGGATCCGAAAGAAACTCCTCGACCGGCACCAGCGCAGCATGATCGGGGTAGTAGTCGTAATACCGTTGGCTCGTCGCCACCACATCGCCCTCACGCGAATACTCGACGACAATCGCCTGCCGAATACCACGCTCGCTCTGGACATCCTTGATCTCCTGGAACATCTGCTGAGCACCACGCCAACTGCGCGCCAAATTCAGCACCACCTTTGGTGGCTCCTGGCCCGCACTGATCACCGTCGAGACCTCCGTCGGCGACACCCCCCACTTCGTGCGTGACGTCCCCACGACCACGACATCGACGGGGCCCTGATAGTTGTAGATCTGCCGATACACGCACTTCAACGACGCGTACCGCACACGCGGCTGATCCGACCACGCCACCAACGCGACCACACCAAACAGTGTGCACGCCAACACAAAGGCAGCAGCGAACTGGATCAGGTGACGGCGACGAGGCGACACTGCAGCGTTAAAAGTTCGCGTAGATCGGGGTCAAGGCTTCGAGTGGATAGTTGAGGGCAATCAAGGTCCACGCAGCAACACCCAATACGACATAGACGAGCAGTTGGTGCGCCACGACCCAGTCTGCCACCAGCTTCGAAAAATCGGCCCATGCCTGTTCCATCACAACCACCTCCGAGTCATAGTTTAATCCCCACAAATGCCGCAATGTACGAAGCCAGCACACGATTCGACGGCTGATTCGCAATCGCCGACATCAGACTGACAAACGTAATCGTGATCACAATGCCACCCACACGACGCACCACAAATGGCAGTGGCAGTGGTCGACGCTTGAGTCCGCGGTAGTACATCGTCAAGGCAAGCGCCGAACCATGCCCGATACCCCAGAAGAGGTACCCAACCGTTGGGCGATGCCACAAGCCAATCAGTGTGAACGTGACGATCAGTGACAACGCCGCCTTGCCTGTGCGCCGCAACATTGGCTTAAACATGTAAGCCGTAATGAACTTCGACAGTGACAGGTGCCAGCGCTGCCAGAAGTTCTGAATCGAATGTGCGATCAGTGGGAACTTGAAGTTCTCCGACAAATCCAAATTGAACATCCACCCCGTACCAATCGCGATATCGGTAAAGCCCGAAAAGTTGGCGTAGAGATAACCGAAGGTTACGAAGGCAAAGATCAGGGCCTCGACAGGACCATCCCAACCACGCACGTACATGCCATCCATCGGCACACCAAATACCTCGATCGCGAGCCCCTGCTTGATATAGGCGCCAATCACGAAAACCTTGACGGCTCCCATGCCAATGCGCCCAATACCCATCATCCAGCGGCGCACGTCCGGGTCACGCGACAGCGCCACGTGGTCGAACGTCTGCGAACCATCGATCGGTCCCATTGGGAAGGCCGGATAGAACAGCGTCGTCGTCAGCACCTCGCGGAAGGGCAGCGCCTTGAGCTTGATTCCCTGCTTGATCGATACATAGAGTTTGAAGGTGTAGAACGAGAGTCCCAGCGTTGCGAGATTCGTAAACAGTGGGCTGCGAGTACTCCCAAACGGAAACGGGATAAGTTCGCCAAGTGGCACAATCGCGTTCAGGACGAGTGGCAGGACAATCAGCCACGGCAGCCAGCCGTAGCGCGGGTAGCGGCGAGCCACGCCGTACAGCAGCCACGCGAGCAGGGCAGTACCGACGGCGATAAAGAGCGTCGCTGGGTTGTAGATATAGATCGCAACGCCACTCGTCAATAGCAGCACCGCGCGGCGACCCTCGACCCATGCGGCCGGTAACAACCAGTAGACCAAACTGGCGACGAAGGTCGTCAGCAGCAACACCTGAAAGCTGGCGAGCATGGTGTCTTTCGTCGCGAGCGCCCGGCGTTACGCCGAATGCGTTACGCGGTCGCCTGGACGACGATGTCGACGATCGAACCGACGCGGAAATCCTCGTACGTCTCGTCAATCGCCTGGAGTTTGATGCCGAGATCATTCTCGAGCTCGAACAGGAACGTCATCGAGTCGAGCGAATCGAGCATGCCGTCATCAACGAGGTTCGTATCCTCGGTGATAACCCCCGTGACATCGCCAACCGTTGTCGTTAGCGCTTTCGTCACTACAGCAAGTGCTTCTTCGCGAGTCATTCGTCCCCCATCGGGTCGGTCGTTACGTTCCTACAACACAAGAGAAACAGATTTGGAATGGTGGCGGCGCACCCGTGGCCGACTCCGTCTCGAGCAGGCTCAGCGTCTGCAGGCGCCCGTCAACCATCCGCTCAATCTTCGGGGTAACGCGCAGAACCCCTGTCGTCGGGTACACGCTGGCAAGCGGGAGGCGCGCGCCCATTAGCGCCGTAAACCAGATATCCGAAACCTGATCACCCCGACGATCGTGCACGGCCTTGACGCATTCGACGATCGCCACGAGGTACGACTCGAATGTTCCTGCGATCGCGAAGTCGGTCTGACCACTGCCATCCGTGCCAGCGACGAGACCACTCGTCACCTTCGCTACGTCTTCGATCCAGGGCGCCTGCGGGCCCGCTACCTCGAAGTACCGCACCGTCTGACGCTCCGCGCCATTGACGAACTGGGCACGGCCGATCTCGACACCGTCTAGCGCATCCGTGTCCGCCAACGCGGCAAGCACGCCTCGGTCCGTGATCTGCGTAAACTTCGCCATCACGAGCGTGGTCGGCGTGCCACTCGCTGCCGCAATCAGCTCGGCTGTGCGCGCGAGAATCTGCGATCCCTGCACGTAGGTACGAGTACCGCGCAGGGCGACGGTGAGCGTTTCTATCGCCATGCTGCAAGCGTACGGCCTAATCCGGATTGCCGTAACTCCTACGGGCGTGTTGGTGTGTCGCGCAGCACACGTGCCAACCACTGCGTATAGATACGTGCGCCTGCCGGATTGAGGTGATAAGCGTCTTGGAAGTCCGCCTCGTCTGCGAGTTCCTCCCGCACCCCGAGCGGCGGGTACAAGAGCGGCACGCCGAACCGGTCCTCAAAAGCGGCCAGCGTCGCCGCGGACGGTGGCGCACCGAGATAGCCCGGCATCGCCACGAACGCCACCGGCAGTCGATGTCTCCGCGCAAAATCGATCACCTCGCCGACATAAAAATTCTGGCTGTCCTGGTTGATCTCCCAGAGGTCGTTAGTGACGGGGGGGAGATCGCGCCACGACCCCTCCGCACCCACCTGCCGCTCGACGGCGACGGTACGGCGATGCAGCTGGCGGCGCTGACCCGCCGTCTGGACGCGACCCGCCGGAGTCATGCAACCCTCGCTGCGCGCCTGTCCTGCACGGACCGTGGCGTTCTTGCGCCAGGCACCCGTCAGCAGCGTCTCGAGCCCCAGATCGATTCGGGTCCGCACGTGCCCAAAGAGGTCGTGCAGCCGCGCATACGACGGCTCACGCGGCTTCGCACGCCAATCATCGATGTACGCGTCGAGTGGCACGTGCGCGCCAAAGTTCTGTAGGTACTGATAATAGAGCGGCGTCGACCGCCAGAACGCTGTGCTCTCCGGCGTGTACTCGAAGACGATCGGCCCCGTGATGCCCCGCGCCGATTCTAGGTCGAGGAGCTGCTGGTAGAGCTGGCCCGGACCGCGGCCGCCACGGGCCAGATTGATGGCGACGGCAGAGCCACCGAGATCCGCGGCGAGCACGTCGGGCGCGATGCCGCGCTGGGCGCGTGACGTACCCAGCACAACCGCACCGACGGGGCCCTGGGTGGCGTAGATCAGCCGGTATTGACAGCCCATGTTGGCGTAGCGCACACGCGGACCATCACTCCAGACGAGCAGGAGTGCGAGCAGTCCGAGGCTCAGCAGTGCGAGCACCGCGAGACCGATTTGTGCTCGGCGCTGACGGCTAGAGTCCAACGAAAGCCCCCACGTAGTCGCGCATGCGATCCACACTCGAGAGGTTCGCGAGCGCCGATAAGAACGCCACGAAGGCGAGCGTCACGACGAGACCACCGACCATCCGCACGGCCGGGGGCAGCAGCGCCGGTCCGCTCCGCCGATTACGCCACCACAGCGTCAAGCCGAGCGCCAAGCCATGACCAAGACCCCAAATCAGATAGCCCACGCTGACGTTATGCCAGAGCCCAATCAGCGTAAACGTGACGATCAGCGAGACCACTGGGCGTCCGGTCTTGCGCAGCATCGGCTTGAACATGTAGGTCGTGATGAATCGCGCGAGTGTCAGATTCCAGCGCTGCCAGAAGTGCTGGATTGACGTGCTCAGCAGTGGATAGCGGAAGTTCTCGGAGAGACGCAAGTTGAAGAGCAGCCCCATGCCAATCGCGATATCGGTGAAACCCGAGAAGTTGAGATAGAGACTGAGAAACGCGAGGATCGTGTATTCGATTGCCGAGCGCGGACCCGTGAAGCCATGGGTCGAGAGGGCCGTCAGGGTCGGTTCTCCCAGCGCGATCGGGAGATCGGTCGTCACCCATTGCGTTAATACGAAGACCTTGAAGGCGCCGATGCCAATGCGCGCCGCGCCCTTCACCCAGTTGCGTGCCGAAGGCTCCGCCGCGAGTGCGCTCCGATTGAAGCGCTTCGCCGAGTCGATTGGGCCAATCGGAAAGGCGGGAAAGAACAGCGTCGTCGTCAGCAGATCGCGAAACGGCAGCGCGCCATCATGGACGCCCTCCTTGATCGAGGCGTAAAGCTTGAAGGAGTAGAACGAGAGCCCGAGCGTGGCAAGACTCGTCAGCATCGGCGTGCTGGGCGAACCCGTGGGAAACGGCAGGATGTCGCCCCAGTTGCGGCCCAGCATCACTTCGGTGACGGCATTGACGACGAGTGGCAGCATCACCAGCCACGGGATCCACAGGCGCGCCGGGTGCCGCCGGGCAATCGCATACAGCCCCCAGGCGAGGGCGGTCACGACGAACACAATCGCGAGTGTCCGCGGGTTGAACGAGTAGATCACGACGGCCGAGACACCAAGCACCAAGACGCGGCGCACTTCGACCCACCGGTTTGGCAGCGCGGAATAGATCAGGCTCGTGATGACGGCGGTCAGCACGAGAATCTGCAAGGAAGCAAGCATGGTCAGCTGCTCGGTGGCTTCCGCTGCGGTTCGAGCTGTCGTGCCAGCGCGAGGAAGGCCTGCGCCGTGGGTGAGAGCGGCGTATCGGAGCGATAGACGGCGGCGACGGGGCGGCGCATCTGGGGAGTATTGAGGAGGTGAAGTTCCACGAGCGCGCCTTCTGTGAGCCCGAACGCGATCGCTGTGCGCGGCAGCAGCGCGACGCCGAGCCCCTCCTCAACCATCTTGGCGGCGGCCTCGGAGTTGTCCATCTCGAGGTACGCGCGCGGCTGCAGACGCGCGCGCTGGAAGAGGGTCAGAGCAGTGTCCGCAAACGATGAGCGTCGGTCGAACAACACCAGGCGTTCGGCTGCGACCTGCTCGATCGTGACGGTCTTGCGTTGCGCAAGCTGGTGATCGCGGGCACAGACGAGCACGAGTTCGTCCTCGAAGACGTGCTCTGTGACGAGCTCGGGATGCGTCAACTCGCGGATCAACGCAATCTGGACCTCGTCGCGTAGCACCATCTCGAGCACCTCATCAGAGTGGCCACCGCGGATCGAGATCTCCATCGCCGGGTTGTGTGCCGTCAACTTGCGGAGGAGTCCAGGCAGCAAGTAGGCACTTATGGCGGGGGGAGCGCCAATCGTCAGTGCACCCGTCCCCGCCGCGGTGAGATCGTTGACCAGCCGCGACCCCTCACTGATCGTCTCGAGTGTGCGCTCGGCAAAGGGGAGGAATGCGCGGCCGGCGGCGGTCAGGCGCATGCCGCGGCGCGAACGCAGAAACAGGGCGCCTCCGATCTCGCGCTCCAAGCGTTGTATCCGTGCAGTTAAGGCGGGTTGTGTGAGGAACAATTCGGCCGCGACCGGGCCGAGATTGCCGCTGCGCGCCACACGAACGAAGGCTTCGAGTTGACCAGAATCCATCTATCCATAGATACTATCTATCAAAACGGCTATTAAGTCTGATTCGACCTTATCGAACACGCACCGTAGAGTCCCTCCATTAGACCTCGGACACCCGTCCGTCACCGGAGGTTCCCCCGTGAGTAAAGAGCAGACCCGCGCCGAACAAATCGCTGATCTCGAGCAGGCTTGGGAGAGCGATCCCCGCTGGAGTGGCATTGAGCGCGTCTATACGGCCGCAGAGGTCGTCAAGTTGCGCGGCTCCGTCACGCCGCGCCATACCCTCGCCGAGCGCGGCAGTGCGAAACTCTGGGATCTGATCCACAATCGTCATCACGTCCACGCGCTCGGCGCGCTCTCGGGCGGGCAAGCCGTGCAGATGGTCAAGGGTGGTCTCGAAGCGATCTACCTGTCGGGCTGGCAGGTCGCGGCCGACGGCAACCTGTCGGGCGACGTCTACCCCGACCAGTCGCTCTACCCCGCCAACAGCGTGCCGGCAATGGTGCGTCGTCTCAATAATGCGCTGACACGCGCCGACCAGATCACGTGGTCGGAGGACGACGAATCGGTCGATTGGTTTGTGCCGATCGTCGCTGATGCTGAGGCAGGCTTCGGTGGTCCCCTCAACGCGTACGAATTGATGAAGGGCATGATCGAAGCGGGCGCCTCGGGTGTGCACTTCGAGGACCAACTTGCGAGCGAGAAGAAGTGCGGCCACTTGGGCGGCAAGGTGCTCGTTCCGACCAGCCAGTTCGTGCGCACCCTGCAGGCAGCCCGCCTAGCAGCCGATGTTGCCGACGTACCGACGCTGATCGTGGCGCGCACGGATGCGCTTGCTGCGACGCTGATGACGAGCGACGTGGATGAGCTCGACAAGGAGTTCTGCACGGGTGATCGCACGCCGGAGGGTTACTTCCGCGTGACGGGTGGCCTCGACAGCGCAATCGCTCGCGGTCTGGCGTACGCGCCGTATGCGGATCTGATCTGGTGTGAGACGGGCACGCCGGACCTGGCGGAGGCACGCAAGTTCGCCGAGGCGATCCATGCGCAGTTCCCCGGCAAGCTGCTCGCCTACAACTGCTCGCCGTCCTTCAACTGGAAGCGCGCGTTGAATGACGAGGAGATCGCCGCGTTCCAGCACGAGCTCGGCGAGCTCGGCTACAAGTTCCAGTTCATCACCCTTGCCGGCTTCCACGCGTTGAACGCGTCGATGTTCGAGCTTGCTCAGGGCTACGCCAAGTCGGGCATGACGGCGTACGTCGAGCTGCAAGAGCGCGAGTTCGCGATGGAAGAGGCGGGCTATACAGCTACGCGTCACCAGCGCGAAGTTGGCGCGGGGTACTTCGATCTCATCTCCACCATCGCTTCGGCTGGAGCAAGCTCCACGTTGGCCCTAGTTGGGTCCACCGAGGAAGAGCAGTTCCACTAAGCCGGACACCCCGGTGACGGTCGCGGTGGATGCAATTGCCCACCGCGACCGTCACCGTCCCCACTGCAACATATGGACCCGGTGCTCGATTTCGTGATGGGGGGCGGACGCCACAACCCCGCGGATGTGAGGTCCGCCCCCACACACAACCACGCTCGACAGACGGTTTGGGGGGCGGACCTCACATCCGCGGGGTTGTGGCGTCCGCCCCCCATCACGAAATCTCGAGTAACGCGCCTCCAGCAGAGGCAGGTCCGGCTTGTCGTGGAGTCGTGACAAACTGTCTTCCGTGAATCTTTCGATCGCCGAATGCAGAATACGGCTCAACGCCTCTGATCACGGAATCCTAAGTACAGCTCACCCAGAGCGTCTCATCGATTCTGTTCCAGTTTGTTTCGTTGTGTCTTCAGAGACGCTCGTAATACCAATTGATCGGGTCAAGCCTAAGCGGCATTCGGCTTTACAACGTTCAAAAAATCTTGCACTGGAACCCCGGGCCACTCTACTCTGCGAGCGATGGGACATGGGCGACTGGACGCAACTTTGGTGGGTGAGAGTCAACCTTTGTCAGATTTCGAGGGAAACTCTTGACACCAACATAGTTCAACGCGGAGATCAGCAACTTCGCGAGAAGTATGCTCAGTATCAAACCACCGAGTTTGCTGATCTGTTGCTATTTTCAATCGATGGAATTTCTGGTTGGTCGGCTAGCAGCTGACTTCCATTCAGCTACACCCGCGCGTAAAACCTTCCCACGTTCTCGTAGCAAGGCCACTGAACTCGACAGGTACCAGACGGTTTTGTCGGTGAGTGATCACCATTCGATGATTCGACGCGATGCTTCCGAGCAGGCCGGCTTGGCGGAGGCGATGCCCAAAGGCCCAGGAGATGTATCCAGATCCTTTTTGCCGGCAACCGCAATCCGTGGGGTGCGTGCAAGCCACCAACGCTAGGCTGCACCCATGCGCGTGATGATCATGGCCGCCGGACTCGGCACCCGGCTCCGCCCACTGACGGATCACCTACCCAAACCCGTCGCACCCGTGGGGAACCGGCCCGTCGTCGAATATCTCCTACGCCGCATCGCGGCCGCCGGCTGCAGCGGCGCCGTGATGAACCTGCACTACCGCCCCGAAGCAATCATCTCGGTGATTGGCGACGGCACCGCCTACGGCGTGCCGGTGGAGTATTCGATCGAAGACGAACTTCTCGGCACTGCCGGCGGCACACGCCACTGCGCCAGCTACCTCACCAAAGACGACGACATCTTTCTCGTCACCAGCGGCGATGGATTACACACGATCGACCTCGCCGCCCTCACCACAGCCCACCGCGCCTCGGGTGCACTCGCAACCATCACCGTCAAACGCGTGGGGGACATCACCGATATGGGCGTTGTCGTCAGCGACGAGTCCGGTCGGATCACGTCGTTTCAAGAGAAGCCGGCACCGGCCGACGCCCTCAGCGACCAAATCAACGTCGGCGTCTACTGCTTTAGTGCCGCGATCTTCGACGAGATCCCCACACAGGGCGCAAGCGATTTTGGCTCCGATATCCTCCCCCGACTCGTCGCCGCGGGTGCCGATGTTCGCGCCTGGCAGACAGACGCGTACTGGAGTGACATCGGTTCGCTCGACGAACTCGTCACAGCGAACCTTGCGATCGCGAGTGGGATTGTTGATGTTGATGCAGACGGCGATCTGATCATGGATAGTGATTGCGGTTTGCTAAACGTGTCGCCCGACAGCGTCATCACTGGTCCCGTGCTCGTCGGCCCCGGCGCCGAAATCCACTCGGGTGCCACGATCATCGGCCCCGCCGTGATCGGTCCGCGAGCCACCATCGCGCGCGGCGCCCATATTGAGCAAGCCCTCGTCCTCCCCGAGGCAACCATCACGGCCGACTCTGGCACACGTGGCATGCTCGGCGACGTGACGCTGCTCGACGGCGTCTGGTCGCGCTCCACCGACACCCGGTAGAGTCACAGCATGCTCGAGGCAATCGCAGCAGATGCACCGGCTGAACCGCTGCGCGATGGCGTTGTGGTGTTTCTGGAGTCGGACTGTCCAACCTGCCGACTGACACTTGATCGATTCGCAGCCGCCGGCGTGCGCAACGTCGCGGTCGTTTTCGAGGATTCCGCCCCCGTTGCAGCGCGCGTGGCGCGACAGGCCGCGTACCACGGACATGTCTACGCAGAAGCGGCTCCATATGCGACGTCCGAACGCCTCGCAATCGAAACCGTGCCGACGACCGTACGCTTCGACACAGACGGCAACGAAGTCGATCGCGCTGTTGGCTGGGATCGCGACCGGCTCGCACAATTACTCGGTACGCCACTCGGCCAGGATGAGCCCGCCACCAAGCCTGGCTGCGCCGCGCGCTGGACGTACACGGCTCCGCCAACTGACGAGCTGGAAGAGATGTTCGAGCTCGGCTACAGCGATGGCCTGCCCGTGATCCCCCCGACACCGGAGCGAGTGATGGCAATGCTCGGCGGTCGCAACCCAGATGCGACGCTCGGCCTAGTTCCGCCCGGCATGGGCGAGGCAACGTACGAGCGTGTCGCCAGTTGCGCGGTGCTCGCCGGCTGCAAACCAGCCTACTTCCCCGTCGTACTGGCCGCCTGCACAGCAATGCTCGATGAGGCCTTCAACCTCAACGGACTCGCCGTCACGACCTCACCACCCGGACAGACGGTGATTGTCAATGGCCCCGTGCGACAGGCGATTGGACTCCACTGCGGCATGGGCGCGCTGGGTCCCGGCTGGCGCGCAAACATGACAATCGGTCGTGCAGTGCGCCTGCTCGTGCAGCTGACAGGACGCGGCGCACCCGGTAGCCTCGACCGCGGCACGCTCGGCCACCCCGGCAAGCTCGGTCTCTGCATCGCGGAGGCAGACACACCGTGGCTCCCACTCCACGTCGAGCGAGGCTATGACGCGACCACGTCGACCGCCACCGTGATCGGCTGCGACGCACCCCTTTCCATCTCGGATCATCGCTCGAAAACGCCGGAAGCATTGGCCGCGACCATTGCCTGGGCCGCTGCTGCGACGTGGAGTCCCAACTGGTGGCCGCTAACTGATGTCACCCAGCTCTTCGTGATCTGTCCCGAACACGTCATGCTCTTTACCGAGCACGGCTGGAGCAAGGACGATGTCCGCAATGCGATCTTCGCGGCCCCCGAGCGCCGCGGTGCCGACATGATCACCTTCGGCGAGGCACCACCGGCTGCACATGCAGATCCCGACGCCAGCTTTCGCAAGTGGCTCTCACCCGACCAGATCATGCTCGTCGCCGCCGGCGGCGAGGCCGGCCGCTTCTCTGCCGTCTTCGGCCCGTGCTTCGGCATGGGCTCCACCCCCATCACCCGGGAGATCCAATGAGCACCTATGTCAGCCCCTTCGACGAGACGACCGCCACGCCTGTCGCCTTTGCCCCACGCCCTGCCTCACTGGCAGGTGCCCGCGTCGTGCTGCTCGACATCTCCAAGGCGCGTGGCAGCGAGTTTCTTGACCGACTCGAGGAGCGTTTTCGAGCCGATGGCGCGTTCACCCATCGCCTCGTCAAGCCGACATTCTCGCGTCGGGCCCCCGGCGAGTTTCTCGAACAGGTCAAGATCCACGGCGATCTGGCGGTGGAAGGGTTGGCCGATTGAGGATCGTGCGTGTCGTGCAGTTTGCACGACGTCGTACGACTCGAGGCGATGGGTATTGCGACCGCAGCGGTTGGCACGGAGCCGTTTGGTGACGAGGCGCTCGAAGTCGCCGAGCACCTGGGACTCGCTGCCTACCGAATGGTCTTCGTGCCGCACCCGATCCAACTGCTTGACGAAGCAGGCATCCACGCACTCGCCGATGACGCCTACCCCTCCATCTGTGCGCGGCTGGTTGCGTGATGGGGTCATGACTGGACAAAGGGGTCAGACCCCTATGTCCAGTTCGGCGACACGGCCGGGTCAGATGCAGTCCTAACTGGACATAGGGGTCTGACCCCTTTGTCCAGTCATGACCCCATCACGAAATCGAGCAGCTAGGCGAGAGCCGCGGCAATCGCCGCGAAACTCCGTATGGTCTCGTAGTACAGATCCTCGTGCATAGCTGTGGGGTACGTCGAGAAGCGGGCGACGACCACGCCGGTGGGAATGTCGATGTAGACGTGCTGACCGAAGATGCCCGTGCCCACGTAGACACGATCGCGCTCGTGCACCCAAAACGCGTTGCGGTACATGCTCCAACCCTTGCGTTCTTCGGCGGTGACGGTCGGGCTCTCGTGAAAGCAGCGGATCGCATCCTCATCGCCGTGATGCGTGTCGCGTACCCAAGCAGCGGGAATCACGCCCTGACCGTCGCGCTGGTAGGCCAGGCCAAAGCGCGCCAAATCGCGAGTCGAACACGAGAGGCCACCGTCGACGACAGCATTGCCAACAACATCGAGCAGCATGTCGGCCTCGTGTTCCATGCCGAGCGGCTCCCACAACTCGCGCGACAGCGCATCAACGAAGCGCTGCTCCGTGACGACTTCGACAAGACGCGCAGCGATATTGGTGAGGACTGAGCGGTAGTCGAAATATGCGCCATGCTCGCGATTCTTCGGATACGTCCGGAAGTGCCCATAGATACCGAGGGGTTCGCTCCCGCCGAGTCGGCGATAGTTCGCCTGCCGCTCGTAGTTCATCAACGGGTTGTCGGCTCCCGGATCGGCATACAAGTCGTAGTCCTCGACGAACTCGGTACCAGCAGTCATATCGATGACGTGACGCACCGTTGCACCATCAAGGCTTGTGCCAGCGAATTCGGGGGCGATTTCGGTAACAAGTTGGTCCATCCGGATCAGACCCTTGCCCACTTGGATTCCCAGCATCGCACCCGTAAAGGACTTCGTCACGCTCATCAGTAGATGCGGCGTCCGCGGCGTCATACCATTGGCGTAACGCTCATAGATGAGGACGCCATCCTTGAGCACCACGAGACCCTCACCGAAGGCCGTCTCGAACTGGCGATCGACCGTCGTCGTCGAGCCATCAGTGGCCTTCAGCTCGGTGCCGCCAACGTCGCGCAGGTCAACGGGTAGCACGCTGACGATGCCGGTGTCGTTCGCTACCCGGGCGGACGGCCCGAACTCGCGGACGCGTTGGAATGAGCGGCGAGGATACGGCGTCTCCAACCAGTTATCGGTCGTCGTCGAAGCAAATAGATCCATGCGGATAGCGTAGCCTGTTCGCGCCTAGGCGTTCCGCCTAGGGTCGGGATTTCGTGATGGGGTCATGACTGGACAAAGGGGTCAGACCCCTTTGTCCAGTCCGTGCGCACAAGCCACCGTGTCCGCTGCAGTCCTAACTGGACAAAGGGGTCTGACCCCTTTGTCCAGTCATGACCCCATCACGAAATCCCTCAACCGCGTCTCACAGGGAAGTGGACGGAACACCCAGAGGGGGGAATCTTCACATAACGTGTATCGTTATAACTCGTATGAGTATTACTTACCGATCCGTGGACCCCTATCGCGACACGCACGTGATCGATTCGCGCGGAGCACGCACGAATCAGGCAATCGTCGGAGTTGGTACCCTGATCGCTTTTCTCCTCCAGCAGGAGTGGATCATCGTGCTGCTCGCACTGCAACTGATCATTGGGCTCACACTCGGACGGCGCTTCTGTCTGCCCTGCCGACTGTGGTTCGACGTGCTGCAGCCACGAATCGGCGAAGGCATAATCGAGGATGCCCGCGTGCCGCGCTTCGCGAACATTATCGGCGCCGTCTTTCTGACGAGTGCATCGGTACTGCTCTACGCCGGCTTCGGCAGCATCGGTTGGGTGCTGTCCTTGATCGTCGCCACGCTAGCACTACTGGGCGCGACCACGGGACTCTGTGTCGGCTGCGAGATGTACATGCTGCTCGCCCGCATCCGCGGTATTACCGTCGACCGCCACCCCGCCGTCTAGCGGGAGTACGCGATGGATCGCCTGCTGATCGTTGGTGCTGTGCTGGCGCTCGTGGCCGCTGTGATGATCATCCGACGACGACGCTCAGCCACGCACCCGAGCGCCCTACCCACGCGCGTCGACCCGCGCCAACTTGGCCTCGATGCGAGCCATGGCGACACCGCCGTCGTCACCTTCTCCGGACCGCTCTGCCATGCCTGCCAGCAGTGGAGCCATGCGCTCGAGTCGGCGGGTATTCCGTATCGACGGGTCGATGTGTTGCACGAATCGAGCCTCGCACGGGCCTATGCCATTACACACACGCCCGTCGTGCTCGTTGTTGAGCGCGAGAGTGGCGCAGTGCTCGCGGGGTATCGCGAGGCCCCAGACGCGGACAGCATGAGCAACGTGCGTTCGCTGACAACCGCATAGATCGTTACCTGTCCGATACAACATTTATCTTGCGGGAGTGATACGGACCAATAGCCATATTCGCACGTCAAGCGAGATAGATATCGCACGGGCTTTCATCGACCTGCAACGCGTTCTCGATCGCATTCGTCGGGGCGAGTTAGAAGCTGGCGAGCACGAGCGTGAACGCATCGCATCCGCCCTTGATGCGCTCCGCGATCTCCGCAGCGCCGCCTAAAGACGAGCAGTAGGCCACCGGCGACGATGTCAGCATGTATCGTTGCTCGCCCTCTCCGCCACAGATGCTGACGCCCAGCTAAACGGCGACCCGTCAACGCGGTCGCTCGCTGTGTGCATCCTCGCCCCAGCGCTCCCATGCCGAGCCGAACGCACTCAGTAGTGCCGCATGCAGATCGTCGCGCTCCGCGGTGATCAGTCGCCGGGCCCAGCGCCGTCGTTCTCGTGCCCGATCGGCAAAGCGATCGTCACCAAGCTCCGCGGCTGCAGCCACACCCGCCGTGGCCCGAGCCTCGATTGCCCGGCGGATGCGCGCGGCCTCTGCGGGCGACCGCTCGAGGCGACGCAGATCGACAAGACAGTCGGGACACGGGCGAATCGAGGGGCTCGCGACGACGGGCCCTGCACACACCCCGCAGGTGGGACACGAGAAGGCCGCCAATCGAACACGATCGGCCTTGACTACCTGCGGCTGCTCCAACAGACGCACCCACGTCGTCTTATCACGCAGATCCGTCTCGGTCTCGACCACGGTCAGTACCGCACCGTCATACGGCCAGACGCGGATGTGATCGCCGCGTCGCAGGCCCGTCACACGACAGACCGGTGCCGCCTCCGGCTCGGGCTCGCGCTCGGGCCATGGGTCGGCCGTAGCGAAGCGCACCTCGTTAGCGTCACCCCCCGTCGGTGGCCAATCGCGCTCGGTATCGATCCACCAGTCGAGCGTCTCGCGCGCGTCGTTAAGTGCCCGTGTCAGCGTCGCGGCGGCCTGCTCTCGGGCGGCATCGCCAAGGTGCCGATCCGGGTGCGTCTGCGCGACACGCCTGCGCCACGCCTTCAAAACGCCCTGATGATCGACAGGTGCTGTGATGCCGAGTAGCCACAGCGCGCGCCGACATTCCGCCACAGTCCGGCTGCGCCTACGAGCCATCGGTGCAGAACCCGAACGCTACTCGCCCGAGTAGAACGGGCTCGTCAGGGCATCGCGCTCGTCCACCAGCCGCTGCGCCGCCACGGGATCTCGACCCTTGACGGCCATCTCGATAGCCTTACGGATCGCAGCACGATTGGCCTTGCGGATTGCCGTCTCGTCCGTCGCACCCGCGTTGACCCAAACCGCCGCAAACACGATGTACTCGTCTGTCGCTTCGATGATGCCGTCGGCAACAGCATCGAGCGTGCCCTGGCCGAGGCCGAGTTGGGCGGCACCCCACGTCATCGTCTGGTGCGCCTCCGTGACCGCAGTCGCCTTATTCATCATCACAAGCGGCGGCCAGATTGGCTCGTACTTCGTCTCGTGACCACCAACACAGGCGAGTACGGGAGTATGCCCAGGACTCGGCTGCGCGAATGCGGTCAGCAATGCTGCAGCCGTGACACTCCCACGGCGCGCCAAAATCACGTTGACATGACTACCGGTCAACTGCTGCTCGCCTCCCCAGCCCTCACCTATCGCACCATCGAGATCTCGCACCATATCGTCCTCCGCATTGCCCACCCCAGCAGCCTACTGGGACGAGTAACGCAATACCCGCAGTGATCTGTGCCCACAACGGTCATCCAGCACACGTTGAGTAGGCCTGCCACGCTGCCGTCAGCAGTAAGATTGTAAGTCGTGGATGACCAGTTCCTACCCCCGCCGAGGTCTAACAAGCCATCGGCACCGCGACCACAACCGGCACCGCGCACGCGCGCGCCTTGGGACGACGACGAAGATAGCTCGGCGGCGTACCGCACACATGTCGGGCGCCGACGCCGACGCCGCGAACCATCGGTGATTCGCCCGCTGCATGTGCTGATTCTGACCGTGCTCGTGGTCGGCGTGATTGGCTTTACGGCGAAAGTTATGACGAGCACCAGCAGCGCGGGAGGGAATAGTGGAAGTAGTTCTGCCGCCGCCATACAACTCCCAATAAGTGGGGCGTCGAGCGCCCCCACAACGACCGTGGCATCAATCCAAACGGTTGCAAAGACGACGAGCGACCTGCGCCTGCCGAGTCTCGCACCACTTGTCGTCGCGCAGCCCGCTCCAACGTATATGGCTGGCGCGCTGGCACCCTCCAACCAGCCATCACTGAGGGCCGCAGCGTGGGTGGCACTCGACGTTAATTCGAACCAGATCGTGCTAGCTGGCAACGAGACGGACCGCCGCGCGATCGCCTCGCTGACCAAGATGATGACCGCACTACTCGCCGCCGAAGCAGAAAATCTCGTGCACCTTGTGACGGTCTCCAGCGTAGCTGCCGGCGTCGAGCCCAACAAGGATGGTCTGATTATCGGAAATCGTTACCCTCGTGGAGTGCTGCTCTACTCGGCACTGCTGGGCTCGAACAACGACGCAGCAGCCGCACTCGGCGAGGACATCGGCGGCACATATGGCAGCTTCTACAAGATCATGAATAAGCGGGCCCGACAACTCGGCTTGACCAATACCCGCTATGCAAGCTCGTCGGGACTCAACGACAACACCAACTACTCGACGGCGCGTGATCAGGCGATTATGCTCGCCCGTGCCATCGAAAATCCGATCTTCGCGAAGGCGACCGGAACGTGGAAACACACGGTACGTTGGGCGGACACGGGTGGTACGCGCACCTACACGAACCACAACAAGATGTTGCAGACCTACCGGGGTACGATCGGTGGCAAGACGGGCTTCACGACCATCTCCGGCAATTCTCTCGCAGTTGCCGTCAAGCGCGGCGGCCGTACGATGATCGGCGTGATCCTGAACTCTAACGACCTCTGGGGCGACATGCCTCGTCTGATGGACGCCGCGTTTACACGCGCGCGCTAGGCGCGACGCGGGGGAGCAGTTAGTGCGCTTCGCCGAAACTCAGGCGCGTCATCGCCAGCGCAGCGACGGCGAGCACGAGCGTAATAGCCACACCGAGCCACTGATGTGGCACCGCGTCGATGCCCTTGGCCAGTAGGACGATCCCGAGACACACCACGAGCGTGACAGCGAGGATGTACATGACAATGTGGGAAACCTTCTGATCCATGACTAAAACGTAGCAGGGGCAGCCGCACTCTGGCACTCCACCGGAGCACTAATCACCTGCAACGAGATCCGCGATCGCTGGGCTGGTTGTGACGAGGTTGCGATCGCCATAAGCCTGGTCGATCCGTCGTACGGGCGGCCAGTACTTCTCAGACCCCATCGTGACGAGCGGATAGACCGCTTCGTCGCGGGAGTATGGGTGCAACCAGTCCCCCGTCAGCATGCGTGCCGTGTGCGGTGCGTTGACCAACGGATTGTCATCGGCCGGCCACTCGCCCGCCTCGACTCGTGCAACCTCATGGCGGATCGCGATCATCGCCGTGCAGAAGCGGTCAATTTCGGCCTTGTCCTCTGACTCGGTCGGCTCGATCATCAGCGTCCCCGCGACGGGGAAGGACATCGTCGGTGCATGGAAGCCGTAGTCGACGAGGCGCTTGGCGACGTCCTCGACTGTCACGCCCGAGTCCTTCGTAATGCCGCGCAAGTCGATAATGCACTCGTGGGCAACGAGTCCGTCGTGGCCGGTGTAGAGAATCGGATAGTGGGGCGATAACTGCTTGGCAATGTAGTTCGCGTTGAGAACCGCCACCTGCGTCGCCTGCTTGAGTCCCTCGGGCCCCATCAGGCGGATGTACGCCCACGAGATTGGCAGCACGCTGGCCGAACCCCACGGTGCAGCCGAAACCGGGCCGGGCCCGGCCAGCGGCCCTGCAGCCGGCTGCATTGGGTGGTTCGGCAGGAACGAACGCAAATGGCTCCGCACCGCGACGGGTCCGACGCCCGGCCCACCCCCACCATGCGGGATGCAGAACGTCTTGTGCAAGTTGAGATGCGAGACGTCCGCGCCAAACTTGCCGGGCTGCGCCACACCGACAAGGGCATTCATATTGGCACCATCAACGTAGACCTGCCCGCCGGCGTCGTGCACCAAACCGCAGATCTCGCTGACCGTCTCCTCGTAGACGCCGTGCGTCGACGGATAGGTGATCATCAGCGCGGCCAAACTATCGCCGTGCTCCGTCAGCTTGGCGCGCAGGTCGGTCAGATCGACATCGCCCCGCTCGTCACAGGCGATCACCACCACGCGCATACCGGCCATCACAGCACTCGCCGCATTCGTACCGTGAGCCGAGATCGGGATTAGACACACGTCGCGATGCGTATCGCCACGACTCTGGTGATAGCCCCGAATCGCCAGTAGCCCCGCGAACTCGCCTTGCGAGCCGGCATTCGGCTGCAGCGAGACCGCGTCGTAGCCGGTGATGGCCACGAGCCAGCGCTCGAGTTCGTTGATCAGCAGGAGGTACCCATCGGCCTGGTCGAGCGGCGCGAACGGGTGGATCGACGCGAACTCAGGCCACGTCACCGCCTGCATTTCGGTCGTCGCATTGAGCTTCATCGTGCACGAGCCGAGTGGGATCATCGAGCGGTTGAGCGCAATGTCCTTGCCCGAAAGGCGGCGCAGATAGCGCAGCATCTGCGTCTCGGAGCGGTACTCCTGAAAGACGGGATGCGTCAGGATCTCTTCCGCGCGCAGTAGATCGGCGGGCATCGCATCGGGTGTCACGGCATCGAGCGCATCGACGTCGCCATCGACGCGGAAGGCCTGCCAAAGCGCCTCGACATGCTGACGTTCCGTCACCTCGTTGAACGAGACACCGACCGTGTCGCGATCGACACGCCTCAGGTTGATTCCATATCCGCGCGCCTGCGCGATCACGATATCGGCGTGCGACGGCACGCGCACCTGCACGGTGTCAAAGAACGTGTCATGCAACACATTGAGCCCGCCTTGGCGCAGGCCCGCCGCAAAGATCACGGTCAAGCGATGCACGCGCTCGGCGATCGCCCGCAGGCCCTCGGGGCCGTGATAGACCGCGTACATGCTGGCGATCACCGCAAGCAGCACCTGCGCCGTACAGATATTCGAAGTCGCCTTATCGCGACGAATGTGCTGCTCACGCGTCTGCAGCGCAAGCCGGAGCGCGGGCGCTCCGTCGGCGTCGATCGACACGCCGACGATCCGTCCCGGCATCATCCGTTCGAGCCCATCGCGCACCGCCATGTAGGCCGCGTGCGGACCACCAAAACCGATCGGCACGCCGAAGCGCTGCATCGAACCAATCGCAATATCCGCACCCATCGAGGCCGGCGAGGCCAACAACACGAGCGCGAGCGGATCTGCGGCGAGCACGGCCAGCGCGTTGCGTTCGTGCAGGGCGGCGATTAGCGGACGCCAATCGCGAATACGCCCATCGGCGCCAGGGTGTTGCAACAAGGCGCCCACCACCTCGCCCTCGGGAAGCCCTTGCTCGAGATCCGCCACGACGATCTCGATACCGAGCGGCTCCGCGCGCGTCTGCATCACGGCAATGGTCTGTGGCAGGGCATCGGCGTCGACGAGAAAGACGCCGTGGTCCTGTTTGGCATACCGAAAGCAGAGCGTCATCGCCTCGGCTGCCGCCGTTGCCTCGTCGAGCAGGGAGGCGTTGGCGCGCGGCAGGCCCGTCAGGTCCGCAACGACCGTCTGGTAGTTGAGCAGCGCCTCGAGGCGCCCCTGCGCGATCTCGGGCTGATACGGAGTGTACGCCGTGTACCACGCCGGATTCTCGAAGACCTTGCGCAGAATGACTTGCGGCGTGTGCGTGTCGTGATAGCCAAGGCCGATCATCTGCGTCATCACGCGGTTGCTCTCGCCGATCTTGCGCAACTCAGCAAGCACCTCGATTTCGGTGGCCGCTGGCGGGACATCAAGTGCCTCACGCATGCGGATCGCACTGGGGACAGCAGCCTCTTCCAAAGCATCGAGCGAGGCGTAGCCAATGGCAGCCAGCATCGCACCCTGTTCGGCCAGGCCCGGACCAATATGGCGGCGACTGAACGGCACAGCATGCTCAAGCTCTGTCAACGCCGGACGAGATGGTGCAACCTTCTTCGCAGTGCTCATACAACAGACCTTTCGGACGCACGACCGCAGCGGCCGCGAGCATTCTTAGTTTTTCCCGTACGTTGCCGTACGTCCCACGCAAACCGTACCGCTCGCCCACCGGGGGCGCCGCGCGGCGTCCGCTTTGGGGATGTTTGGCGGGGTGAAACGACGCAATCGGTTATGCTGCTTGACCGACTGGGGGCGTAGTTCAGCTGGTTAGAACGCCGGCCTGTCACGCCGGAGGCCGCGGGTTCGAGTCCCGTCGCTCCCGTCTCGTCCGAAGGGTCCCGCAAGGGGCCCTTCGGCGTTTTCGGCGGACGCCACGTGGCGTGCGGATGTGATGTCCGCCCTGAGACAAGCACCCAACCAACCTTGACGATTGAGGCCTCGCCCCCTTACCCTCGAACCAGAGTAGAGAGGAGCGAAATGAGCGACACACCAACAGTGGTGTTTTTTCCCGAAGGAGCTTACGGGCCGACCAACAATTGTGTCGGCATTGGTCAGATCCTCAAGGAGCGAGGCATTCGAGTCGTCTTCATCCTCGAAGAATCGTTCGCCGGCACACTCGAAGCGCGCGGCTTCGAGGAGCGACTGATGCGCCTCGGACCGGCACCCGCAGTCGAGGAGGCGCCGGGACAGTTCTGGAAGGACTTCATCGTCGCGACCTCGCCCGAATTCCAAAAGCCGACAATCGAACAACTGGCGACCTTCATCGAGCCAACCATGCGCGCGCTCGTCGAGGGCGCCATCTACGTCGACGACCGGCTGCGCGAGATCATCGACGAACTCGACCCCGATCTCGTCGTCGAAGACAACGTGGTGGCCTTTCCCGCGCTGATCAGCCATGCGCGTCGCTGGGCCCGGATCGTCTCGTGCAACCCGACAGAGCTCCCCGATGCACAGATTCCGCCCGTGTTTTCGGGTTACTCCGTGCACGATGAAACGCCGTGGGCGAGCTTTCTCGTCGAGTACGACCGCGTCATGCAACCACTCTGGCGCGAGGCCGACGCGTTCTGTCGCGCGCGCGGTGCGGGCGGGCTGCCGCCCGGGCAGTTCATCCACGCCTCCGACGTGCTCAACCTCTACGTCTACCCCGGCGCAGTCGATTATCCTCGCTCGGTGCCACTCGACTCGACCTGGCACCGCATCGATACGTGCGTGCGCGATGAGGACGGCAGCGCGGCAGTGCCGGACGCCATTCTGCACGGCGACGGCAGTCTGATCTACCTGAGCCTCGGTTCCTTGGGATCGGCAGACGTTGCTCTGATGCAGCGCCTCTGCGATGCGCTCGCCACGACCCCGCACCGCTACATCGTCTCGAAGGGTCCGCAGCACGATGAGATCACGCTCGGCGCAAACCAGTGGGGCGGGGAATACCTCCCCCAACCACTCCTGATGCCGCTCTGCGATCTTGTCATCACCCACGGCGGCAACAACACGACGACGGAGTGTTTGCATCACGGCAAGCCGATGATCTTGCTGCCACTGTTCTGGGATCAATATGACAACGCTCAGCGGATGGATGATCTCGGGCTTGGTATCCGGCTCCCCACCTACGCCTGGACACCCGACGAACTCGCAGCTGCGATCGAGCGCCTACTCGGTGACGATGACACCAGACAGCGACTGTCCGAGATCAGCACACAGGTCCAGGCCAGCCAAGGTCGCATCCGCGCTGCCGATCTGATCGAACGCGCAGCGCGCGAAGCATGACCACCGACAGCGAGTCGCTGCTCGCAACGCTCGACCTGACGCAAGCACGCTGGTATGCCGGCAAATCACGCCACGAACAGGTGCGTCGCATCGTCGACGACATCCCCGTGCCTGACCATCCAACCGGACGACTACTTCTCATCGAGATCTACTACGCGGATGGCAGCGGCGATTGCTACGTGCTGCCCGTCGTGCCAGACAATGCTGGGCGCCTGCGCGAGGCCGAACCGGGCGACGGCGTCTATGCCGCACTCGTAGCGGCTTGCGGACGCGGCGCAGCAGCCGTCGGGCAGGCCGGAGCAGTCGCCTTTCGCGCGCTTGGTAACCCGCCCGGGCCCGTCGGTGAGGAGCGCGCGCTCGGCATCGACCAGACCAACACCTCTGTCATCGTCGGCGACCGCATCATCAAGCTGTACCGCCGCCTCGAGGCCGGGGCCCACCCCGAAGTCGAACTCGTAGAGGCACTCACGGCACGTGGCTTCGACAGCATCCCGGCAGCCCGCGGTGCGGTGCGCTATCGCACGACATCCGGTGTCCCCACCGATCTCGCGATCGTGCAAAACCTGATTCCGGGGGCCGCTGATGGTTGGGAGTCGCTGATTGCCCCACTCGAGCGCCAACTCGACGGGACGGGCGACCCCGAGGCGCTCGGCGAGGAACTGACGCGCGTCGGAACGACTGCGGGCCTGCTGCATGCGGAACTCGCAGCGGCCTTCGGTGCGGAACCAGCCTCGGACACGCTGCGCGGCGAGTGGCGCGACACGGGCCGCAAGCAGCTCGATGAGGCGTTGGCGGTCCTACCCACAGATCTCGCAACCGAACTGGCCGAATATGCTCCGCGTATCCAGGCCGAGCTCGACGGGTTCTTGGCTAGCGCAGCACCACTCGTGACCCGCGTCCACGGCGACCTCCACATAGCGCAATTCCTACGGACGCCGGGCGGCGTGTTCGTGATCGATTTTGAAGGCGAGCCAACACGTTCCATCGATCAGCGCTGCCAGCCAACCTCGCCGCTACGCGATATTGCCTGTCTGATGCGCTCGCTCGACCACGTCGCACGGAGCGCCGAACTACGCGTCGCTGAGCGTGGTATTGATGGGACCGTCGCAATCGATGCGTGGATCTCCTTCGCGCAATCGGCCGTGCTTGTTGCCTACGAGGCTGCGCTCGCAGATTCACCACTGACACTCGACCGCGCCCTGCTGCGCCGCTTCTGTATCGAGAAGGAGCTCTACGAGTTCGTCTACGCCGCCCGCATCCTGCCGGAATGGCTCTATGCGCCACAGCTCGGCATGCGCTGGCTGATGCGCGATGATGCGGCCCTGTGAACCAGCCTGCCTTCCGCGACGACATCCTCGGCGAGCCCGCCGCGCTCGCCGCACTGCTCGAACGGTACGCAGCGGATCGACCGCACGCCGACCTTGATCTACTGACCGCGCGCCGCGTGGTTCTGCTCGGCATGGGCTCGTCGTACTTCGCCGCCCATACCGCTGGTGTCGCGCTACGAGCGCGCGGTATCGATGCGCACGTCGAGCTGGCCTCCGCTGCGACGCCGATGCCAGCGAGCACCGACACGGTCGCGATCGGCATCAGCGCGAGCGGCTCGAGCGAGGAGACCGTCGAGGCGCTGGGGCGCCACCATGGTACGAGTCGCACGGTGGCGATCACCAACGACCCCGGGGCGCCGCTCACCGCGCGCGCAGACATCGTGCTGCCGCTCCACGCCGGCGAGGAAGTGGGTGGTATCGCCTGCCGCTCGTACCTGCTCACGCTCGCCGTGCTGCAGCTGCTCGTCGGCACCACGCCCGAGCGCATCGCGACCGCTGCACCAGCGCTTAGGGGAATTATCGCCAACCAGGGCGACTGGCTCGATCCGCTCGTGACGCTACTTGCTGACGGACCTGCCTATGTGATCGCGCCGTGGGAGCGCCTATCCTCTGCGCTGCAGGGTGCGCTGATGCTCCGCGAGGCGCCGCGTATCCCGGCCGATGGCTGCGAGACGGGCGACTGGCTCCACGTCGACGTCTACCTGTCGAAGCACCCGGGCTATCGCGCCGTCCTCTTGCGCGGCAGCCGCTATGACGCGGGCGTGCTCGACTGGGCCCGCCAGCGCGCATCGACCATCGTTGCGGTCGGTGCGCCGATTGAGGGCGCCGCGCAGACGATCCGCTATCCAGGTGACGACGACCCGCTGATTCAGGTGCTCGCCGAGAACACGATCCTTGAGCTCGCCGCTAGCGAGCTGTGGGCGCAGCGTATCGCCACCAACCAGATGCCGTGATCTGGCGCGTTCGGCTTCGAGTGGACAAAGGGGTCAGACCCCTTTGTTCAGGAGAAGGCGAATCCGGCGGCGGCGGGGTAGGCGTCGGTAAACGCGGTCGTGGAGTTGGAAATATGGTCCTCGTTCTGATCATGGTCGAGGTCTACGCCGATGATCAGAACGGTCGGCTGCGCTTGCAAATCATCCCGGACGCGAAACGGGCCACAATCAACAAGACGATTCCCCCGTTCGTCGCCAAGCTCTCCCCACCCGAGAATGAGGACGAAACCTCACCCAGGACAGTGATCCGCACGGATCGCTGCTCCGGGTACGACGGTCTCACTCGCCTCGGGTACGACCATCAAAAGATCGTGAAGCGAATCGGGGCTCAGCACGCGTCAGGGCCGCGTCGGCCCTGAATACCGACAGGAGTACCTGGACGAGTTCTGTTTCCGATGCAACCGGCGAGCCGGCACGAAAGTCGGTCTCGTATTCCAGCGCCTGATCGAAGGCACGATCGAACACGACCCCGTGACATACAACATGGTCAAACTCTGACATCAGAACACGTGACCTTAGATGGATAGGCAGCTTAAATAATGCTGACATAGGATGGGACAAAGAATGAAAAATCTGAGTACGGAAAATATGACAAAGTCGGCGACACTCCTGATGATCGTTGGACTACTGGTCGTGGCCGGCTGCGGAAGCGACGATAAGACGCCTGCTGCGGGTGAACAGCAGAGCAACGCCGCGATGACGGAGGAGAAGGCCACCTCCGCCATGAAAGAGGACGCCGAAGACACGGTCAAGGCCACGAGCGACGGCACTACGATTACCGTCGGCGAATCACAGTTTGGTGAAATGCTCTGGGGCCCGAAGCGCCAGGCCATTTACATTTTCGAGAATGACCCGAAAGGCGAAAGTGTCTGCTACGACGAATGCGCTGAGGCCTGGCCTCCCGTCTTCACGGACGGCGAGCCTGTTGCCGGCGAGGGCGTCAAGTCCTCGTTATTGGGCACAGTTAAGCGCAGCGACGGCAAGTTGCAGGCCACCTACGCCGGCAAGCCGCTCTACTATTACGCGCATGAGGGACCCGGCGAAGTCAAGTGCCATGACGTGAGCCTTAACGGCGGCTTCTGGTGGGTCGTCGGGCCGGACGGGAATCGTCGCCCGTGAAGCGCCTCATCGCCACCGGGCTGTTCGTGGCACTGTTCGCCGTAGTGCTCGGCGCGCCGGCCACGGCGAGCGCTGACGCCAGTCTCAGCAACAACAGCAACAACGAAGGACAAAGGGGTCTGACCCCTTTGTTCAGGAGAAGACGAATCCGGCGTTGGCGAAGATCCGGTCGACGTGACCACGCGCCCGCTGGTAGGAGGCCTCCTCGAGCTCGATTACGCGGGACGCATCGCGCTCGACCTCGGCTGTCACATCGGGCAAGAAGAAGACTGGGTCCTGCGGGTCGTCGTGGCTACGGAAGATCGGAGTCTGATCCGACTCCTCCGGCAAACCATCTTGGCGGGGATGAAACGGGCACGTGTACGACCACACGTTCTCAAAGGCAATGCGGGTAATCCCCGCTTCGAGCAGACGCCGAGTTGTTTCTGCGATCGGCAAAACACCCTCGCCCGTCGGGGCGCCACAGACCATGCCGTGCATCACAACATGGTCTTTCAGATGCGCTTTTCGCGTCCACGGCAGCATCGCCTCGAGCGCCTCGAGCGGATCCTCATGCAGCATCATCGAATTGCCATAGTCGTACAACGCCGCGATGTATGGATGATTGACGCGCTCGAGAATCCGCGCAACCTCGACGCCAGTGAACTCCTCATGGTTTTCGAGCAGGATCGGAATACCACGATCCTCCGCAACCGGCCCCATCTCGACGAGGTCGCGGATCGTCGCATCGAGCACCTGGCCGCGCGGACCCTCGTGTCGTGTGTACGTACGCAGATGCTTCGCACCGAGCGCAACACCAAGATCGAGCAGGTGTGTCAAGTGCACGGGATCCGTGTTGCTGGTCTCAATATCGAGATCGAGACCGCGCTCCACAATCGCCTCGGCAACACGACGAATATGCGCGGGTTCGTCGCCACCAAGAAAGCGGTAGCGCGGACCATTGACGTTCAGACCAATCCCCACATTGCCGTCAGTCACAGCCCGATCGAGCAAGTCGATGACGCTGAAGTCCGGGTCGTGCATCAGACGAAAACGGAATGAGTACGTATGTAGAAAGAGGTCAATCGGTGGCAGCGTCATCAAGATCCTTCACGAAGTTCGGCGAGAGAAAGGTCGAGCGCTCGAGCGTAGCGCGCCGAGCCAAGCGGGTCGGAATCGGCGAGCTGTACGCGACGCGCAGCACAATAGGCACCCATCCGATAGGTGAAGGCCGGTGTCAAGGCAACGAGACGCGCAGCGACGCCAGCATCGTCGTAGGCGGCGACGAAGTCGGCGTGCTCCTCTGCCGTCAGCGGCTGATGGTCGTAGAGCACCTGAAACGCCGGCGAGACGAACGTAAAGAGGTCCTCGGACGCATCGCCGAGCGCCGGACACTGCCAATCGATTAGGCGCACGCCCCCGGGACCGACAATCAAGTTGCCCGTCCCCGCATCCGTATGCACCAATACTCGCCGACGCGCGGGTAGCACCGTCATCTGTGGACGCACTGCGGATAAACGCGCAGCATCCGCCGGATCGGCGGACTCCAGCAGGCGCTCGCCCTGCTCCACAATCGCGTCCGCGCTCGTCGGCACCAGCCGAAAGCCTTCGACTGCAACGCCATGCTGACGACGAAACAGCGTGGCAACCTGTTCGACGCCACTCGTCCACATCTCTCCCGCTACCCACTCGTAGACAAGGACCGCCGGCAAATCGCCAACGCGTGGGTGATAGGCGACAAACGCTGGCGCCACCCCCACGCCCTCGAGCACCATCAGCGCTTGGGCCTCGTCGTCGGGCAGGATCGGGAACAGCGCCGTCGGATCGGTTGCGGCATAGACCTTGACGACCCAGTCGAAGCCATCGCCCTGCACGCGCAGCACGTCGTTCCAATAGCCACCTTGCAGCGGCGTCAACTCGACCAGGGTGTCAGGAGACAGAATTCCACGTTCGTGGAGGAGGGCGAGTGTGTCGATATGAGCATTGTGACGGCACCCGCGGTGCGACAATACGCCTATGGCAACTGTCATGGCCTCCCCCACCCGCTCGGCGCTCGACCAGCGTTATCGCAGCCACAGTCTCTGGCTCGATGGCCTGCCCGAGGCACTCGATCCACGGCTTGCCCTCCCAGGGGACCGCCGGGTCGATGTCGCAATCGCTGGCGGCGGACTGACGGGACTATGGACCGCCTACAGCCTCGCCAAAGGCGACCCACGCCTGCGGATCGCCATACTCGAACGCGACATCGTCGGCTTCGGCGCGTCGGGCCGCAACGGTGGCTTTCTGTCCGCTGGCATCGCTGGTGAGGCGCGCGTCTACTCCAAGACGCACGGCATGGACGGCGTGCGTCGTGCCGAACGCGCCTTTATCGACGGGATCGACGTCGTCGGGGGCACCGTCGCGGACGAAGGCATCGACTGCGGCTACGTCAAGGGTGGGGCGCTCCGAATCGCCACCTCGCCGGCACAGGCCGCGCGCGTCGCAGCGGGCGCCGAAGGCCGGCGCAATCGCGGCTTTACCGACGCCGATATTTGGGAGATCTCACTCGACGAGCTGCACCAGCGAGTGCGCTTCCACGGCGCGGTCTCGGCGCTGTACACCCCGCACTGCGCCCGCATCGACCCGGCCCGTCTCGTGCGCGGCCTCGCCAACGCCTGCGAACGACTCGGCGTGACCATCTATGAGCAGACTCGGGTCCGCGCGATCGAACGCGGCCGCATCGTCTGCGACCAGGGTACGGTGCAGGCAGACGTCGTGATCGGTGCGACCGAGGCATTTACCCGCGATCTGCCAGGCGGCAAGCGCCAATACCTGCGGTTGTACTCGCACATGATCGCCACGGAGCCGCTGCCCGACCGTGTCTGGTCCGAGCTCGGTTGGGACGGCTGCGAGCCAATCGCCGACCAGCGCTACCACTTCTTCTACGCCCAGCGCACGTACGACAACCGCATCGCGATTGGCGGATGTGGAACGTCATATCGATTTGGTGACACGATCGATGAGGCTGACGAGCTCAACCCGACCGTGTTCGCACGCGTCGAGGCGGCCTTGCGCTACCACTTCCCCGCTGTCGGCACAGCTGCGATCACACACCGCTGGGGCGGCTCGTTCGCGGCACCCCGCGACTGGAGTATGTCGGTGTGCTACGACCCCACCACCGGCATCGGCTGGGCTGGCGGCTTCGCGGGACATGGATTGACCGGCACGAACATCGCGGGTCGCACGCTCGCCGATCTCGTGCTCGATCGTGAGAGCGATCTTCGCTCGCTGCCGTGGGTTGGACATCAGGCGCGCAAGTGGGAACCAGAGCCGCTCCGCGCGATCGCGGTGACGAGCATTTCGCGAATCCTCCACAGCGCGGATGCCTACGAGGAACGCACCGGGAGACCCGCAAAGCGCGTCCGACTCGTGCAGCGCTTCATGCCCGGGCGCTAGAGTCGGGGTATGCCGACAACATTTCGCACTGTGCCGAGCCCGCTCGGCGAGATCACGCTCGTCGCCAACGATGTTGGACTGACGGATCTGATCCTTGCCGAGGACGACCCAACCGTGCCAATAGACGCGACTGAGGGCGGCGAGATCGTCGACGCTGCCGCCATGCAACTGGCCGAATGGTTTGCCGGCGAGCGCATGTCTTTCGACGTGCCGCTCGCACCCGTCGGCACCGAGTTTCAGCAAAGCGTGTGGACCGCGCTCTGCGACATTCCGTTCGGTGCCACGGCTTCCTATGGCGATATCGCACGCAGCATCGGCCAGCCGATGGCGACGCGCGCGGTGGGTGCCGCGAACGGCAAGAACCCGATCCCGATCATCGTGCCATGCCACCGCGTCATTGGCTCAACGGGCGCCTTGACGGGGTACTCCGGCGGCAACGGCATCGAGACGAAGCGGCGTCTGCTCGACCACGAGCAGGGCATCCAGACGCTGAACGTCTAAGGCGATAGACGAGCGGCGACTGCGCGCAGATGGGTGTCGTCCGTGCCGCAGCAGCCACCAAAGATGCTCAGGCCGTGTCTACGCCCCACCGTAACGAGAGCCTCGGCGTACGCGTCGGGGGCAGACGAGTCGAGCTCGGCGCGACCATCGAGCTCTTCGGGTGAGAGGGCCGAGGCATTCGCGAAAAGTGCGATTGCGCGATCGCCAATCGGCTCGGTCGAGAGCGCCGCGTCGGCGATCGTCGGGTGGACGCAATTGAGGGCGTACCCGAGCGGTGGTCGCGACGTGCCAGCGTCGACCGCCTCGACGAATCGACGCAGCGGCGTGCCATCGAGCAGCGTGCCATCGGGTCGCACGACCACGCCGATCAGATACGGAAGCTGCGTGGTCGCCAGCGCGCGAGCGATGCCAAGCGCCTCATCGGCGTTGGGGAGCGTGCCGGCGATCAGCAGATCGACGCCGGCATCCTCAAGCGCCTCTGCCTGCTCGATCATCAGTTCCTCGGCGACCTCCGCCGTCAGCGCACCATCGGCGGCATAGCCGTCGCCAAGCGGGCCGACTAGGCCTCCGATGATCACCACGTCGTCCGCCGTGGCCTCGGCACGACGCAGGTCGCGCAGCAGGCGAGCATTCTCGAGGTTGAAGTCGCGCTGGGGCCACGCCGAGCGCGCAATACGCAGCGGATGCGCACGCCACGTGTCGGTCTGGAGCAGCACCGGCAGCCCGGCGTCGAGGCCGATCCGTAGGTACTGCCGGTGGAGTTCCCAGAGCGCGTCCGTGCTGGTCGCCTCGGTCACGAGTGCACCGATGCCTAGCTCGGGATCGAACGTCACACCCGCTGTACGACGCAGGCGCTCGAAGATCGACGCCTCGCTCAACACGGGCCCCTCGCGTAGGAGTGTGCTCAGGGTGCGCATGACCAAAGGATACGACTAGCTGGATTTCGTGATGGGGGCGGATGCCACAACCGCGGGGATGGGCGGACGCCACAACCGCGGGGTTTTGATGTCCGCCCCCTAAAACCGTCTGTCGAGCGTGGTTGAGTATGGGGGGCGGACATCACAACCCCGCGGTTGTGGCGTCCGCCCATCCCCGCGGTTGTGGGATCCGCCCCCATCACGAAATCGAGGTCTGGCCCCATCACGAAATCCCTTCACGCCCCCCAACCCGCCTAGAATCTGTGCATGGCAGAGAATGTTCTCGGCACCGAACTGCAGGCCTGCTCGTACGACCCGCTGACCGGGTTCTACCGCAACGGCTGCTGCGACACGGGCGGTCAGGATCAAGGGGTGCACGCGGTCTGTGTGGTGCTGACCGACGAATTCCTCGCGTTTTCCAAAGAGTCTGGTAACGACCTTTCGACACCCGTGGAGATGTACGAGTTCCCCGGTCTCAAAGCAGGCGCCCAGTGGTGCCTGTGCGCCGCGCGCTGGCGGGAGGCCTACGACGCCGGCTGTGCACCAGAGGTCGTGCTCGAGGCGACGCACGCCCGCATGCTCGAGTGGGCGACGCTCGCTGAGTTACGCGGCAACGCCACCTAACGGCCGCTTCAGGATTTCTTGATGAGGGGCGGACGCCACAACCCCGCGGATGTGGCGTCCGCCCCCATCGCGAAATCGCTAGCCGGCGAAACGCTCACCGTAACGCGCCAGCGCAGCAGGGACCGCAACGCCCGCAGCGATATCCGGTGCGGGGATCGGAGCGCCCACGACCTGGCGAATCGGCAAGACCCCGGTCCACGTGCCCGCCCAGGCAACAGCATCCTCTTCGTGGTTGCCCGGCGGCCCCGAGCGGATCTTCGCGGACGCCTCATCGAGCGGCAATGCAAGCACCGACGTAGCCTTCAACTCTTGCCGCGTTGGCGGCTTCGTATCAGCCCATCGTCCCGGCACGAGCTGACCCGACAGGGCCTCCAGCGCAGCCAACTTCTCCGCTGGATCAACGACCAGACGGGCCGTGCCGAGCACGACCACCGAGCGATAGTTGATCGACTGGTCAAAGACGGCACGAGCCAGCACGACACCATCAACGAGCGTGACGGTGACACAACACGGCACGCCCTCACTTAGACAACGCAGCGTACGACTCGCAGCAGAGCCATGCAGATAGAGCACGTCTCCGACGCGCGCATGCAGAGACGGAATCACATACGGCTGTCCCTCCACCGCAATGCCGATGTGACAGAGAATCGCCTCGTCGAGAATCGCATCGATCGTGGCACGATCGTAATGGCCCCGCTTGGGAAATCGCTTCACCCTCGTCCGCTTCGTTGCCATGCGGTGGATCCTACCCGCTCAACGCAACCGCTGAGCGACCGTTACATCGCCCAGAGCAAACCCGGGCCCGGGCGGCACGACGATGTAGCCGTCGGCGGCAGCGAGCGCACGCAGCGCACCAGCCCGCCGTGCCTGCGGGTAGGCAACGGTCAGATCACCCGCGATCGGATCGAGCCGAACGGCAACCACGCAGGTCGAGTCGTCGCGCCCACCCACAGCCTCACCGAGCCGGACAACGAGTTCTGGCCGATGCGGCAGCCCGCCCGCCAACTCGGCCAAGAGTGGACGCACGAACAGCTCGTAGGTGAAGGCTGCCGAAACGGGATAGCCGGGCACGCCGATCACCGGTGTCGTCCCAACCGTCGCGAGCAGCACGGGATGCCCTGGCCGCACGGCGACGCCATCGACCGCGACCTCGCCGAGCTCTTCCAGCACGGCGCGGGCGTGGTCGCGACGGCCGCGCGACGAGCCGGCAACCAGCAACACGACGTCATTGACGAGCACGGCGCGCATCACCTCAACTGCCAGCAGTTTCGGGTCATCGGCCACGCGGGAGTGAACGTTTGCGCGTGACCCGTCCGCCGCGATCTGTGCAGCAAGCATCGGGCAGTTGGAGTCGATTACGTGGTGATATTCGAGTGGTTCGCCCACGCTCCGCAACTCATCGCCCGTCGGGATCACCGCCACCTGTGGGCGCTGATACACATCGACCGAGACGAGCCCAGCCGCCGCGAGCAGTGCAACATCGAAGGCGCTGAGTAAGCGCCCGACTGCAAGCAGATCAACATCGACAGGGATGTCCTCGCCCGCCGGCCGCACGTTTTTGCCGGGCGCCACCACGATCCCGATCTGCGCACCCTCGCCATCGATCACAACCTGCTCTTGCACGACCACCGCATCGAACTCGGCGGGCATTGCTGCACCTGTATCGACAGCTGCGAAAGCGCCTTCCGTCAGCAGCATCGGGGCACCCACGGTATCGGCTGCGCACACCGCGATGCCATCCATCGCGGCCACGCGCAGCGGCGGTGACGGACGGAGCGCGGAAGCCGGCGCAGCAAGCACGCGTCCCATCGCCGCCACCACCGGGACGGACTCCACGGCCAACGGCGCAACGAAGCCGACCTCCACGAGCGCAGCACGCCAGCGCTTGAGCGCTTCGGCCGGATCCGGATCGCGACTCACGACGCGTCGAAGGCGATGCGCGTGGCGTTGGCGTAGACGTTGCAGCGATCGTCGCGCAGAAAGCCGACGAGCGTTACACCGAGACGCTTCGCAGCATCGACGGCGATGCTCGAGGGAGCCCCGACGGCGGCGACGATCGGAATGCCAGCGACCGCGGCCTTCTGCACGAGCTCGAAGCCGGCCCGGCCCGAAACAAGTGCGACGTAGCCATTGAGTGGGGTCTCGCCGGCAATCAGGCGAGCACCCACCACCTTATCCATTGCGTTATGTCGACCAATGTCCTCGCGCAACTCGACCAGCGTGCCGTCGGTCGTAAAAAGTCCGGTGGCGTGGATACCGCCCGTCTTCTCGAATTGCCGCTGTTTGGTGCGCAGGACATCGGGCAAGCCGAGCAGTGTCTCGAAAGCAATCTGTGGACCGTCGGGAATTGGTTTACAGGCAACCTCAATCATGTCGATCGACGCCTTGCCACAGACGCCGCAGCTGGATGACGCGAACATGTTGCGCTGCAGTGACGCCGCATCGAACGAGCAGGTTAGGCGCACCGACAACACGTTGTACTCCTGCTCAATATTCTCGACATCTGCGCAGTAGCGGATCTCGCCAATGTCGTCCTTCGTCGTAATCAGCCCCTCCGTCAGCAGGAAGCCTGCCGCGAGCTCGAAGTCGGCGCCCGGTGTGCGCATCGTCACCGCGAGCTGGGTCATTGGCTGGCCCGGACCAGCAACTCGAATCTCGAGCGGCTCCTCGCCCGCCACGCGGTCGCGCTTCTCCACGGAGCGCTTCCCGCGCGCGAGCCGCAGCACCCGCACCTCGGCGGTCGGACCGGCGAGCGATGGGCGTTCGACTGACTCCACCGGCCTACTTGGCTCCGTCACGTGCCTGCACGTGCTGGAACCCGAAGCGACCCTTGATGCAGAGGTTACCCTCTGTGATTGAGTGGTCGGCGGGGCTCGTGACCTTGACGATCGTGTTGTCCTGGACGTGCAGTTCGAGGTTGCAGCCAACGCCGCAATACGGGCAAATCGTCTGCGTCACCGTCTGCTCTTCTTCGCGCCACTCACCGTCGCTGCGCAGATCGTGTTCACTCTTGAACATCAGCGCACCGGTCGGACAGACCGCGATGCAGTTGCCACAGTACACACAGGCCGATTCGGGGAGTGGCACGACGAACTCGGTCGAAATGCGTGCATCAAAACCACGACCGGCGACACTAATGGCAAACGTATTCTGAGACTGCTCACCGCAGGCATCAACGCACAGGTAGCAAAGGATGCACTTGCCGTAATCGCGCACGTAGAGCTCGTTATCGACCTTGACAGTAGACATCACCGTCGCTGCAAATTCGCCATCGGGCTCGATGTGATGACCGGCACGATGCTGGTCCCGATGCAGGTCGGGCGGCGCGGGCGGCCCGAACTTCGCGGGCTTCGCTTCGTAGCGCTCGAGGTACCCCGCAACATCCGGTGTGGTCGACAAATCAACACTCGAGGCTAGTAGTTCGAGCACCATGCGGCGACTCGTACGGACCCGCTCCGAGTCGGTCTGGATCTTCATTCCCGCCTCGGCCTTACGCGAGCAGGCCGCCTGTAGGACGCGGGCACCCTCGACCTCGACCACGCAGACACGGCAGGCGTTCTTCGGCTCGAGCGTGTCGTTGTAACACAGCGTTGGTGTCTCGACAGCGAGCTTGCGACACGCATCGAGGATCGTGTCACCCTCGAAGACCTTGATCGCCTGACCGTCGATCTCGACCTCGACCATGCGCTTTGCTGTCAACATCAATGGTGCGCTCATTTTGCACTCCCTGCGAAGATACCGAGTCGGGTAATCGCCGACTCGACGGCAGTCGAGGCCGTCTGCCCCAGACCGCAGATCGACGCGTCGCGCATGCACTGGCCAACCTCTGCGATCAACGCCAGTTCGGTCTCGACACCACCGCGCGGCTTGTTGTTGGCGAGCCGCGCCAGCGACTCTTGCTGTCGCACGGTGCCCACGCGGCACGGCACGCACTGACCACACGACTCGTTACGGAAGAACGCGGCGATGCGCTGCAACATCTTCAGCATATTAACCGTCTCGTCAAAGACCATGACGACGCCCGACCCGAGCGTTGTCTGCGCTGCACGCACGGCCTCGAACGACAACTCGAGGTCGATCTCATCGGGACGGATGAAGCCACCCGCGGCACCGCCGAGCAGGATCGCTTGCATCTCTCGACCAGCAGGCATACCACCGGCTAGCTCGAGCAACTCGCGCAGCGTGCCACCAAACGGCACCTCGTAGATACCGGGGCGCACGATCGAGCCAGAGATACAGAAGAGCTTCGTACCCGTCGACCCTTCGGTGCCAGTCTCGCTGAAGCCCGGACCAGACTTGGCGATCACGTCGAGCACGTTGACGAGCGTCTCGACATTGTTGATCGCCGTCGGCTTCTGAAAGACGCCACTCTCGACAGGAAACGGCGGCTTCGAACGCGGCTCGCCGCGGAAGCCTTCGATCGAATTGAAGATCGCCGTCTCCTCGCCGCAAATGTACGCACCAGCGCCGCGACGGATCTCGAGGTCGAAGGTAAATCCCTCACCCATCACATTCTCACCGAGCAGGCCGCGGAGGTAGGCCTGATCGATCGCATTCTGCAGTGCGCGCTCGGCCTCCGGGTACTCGCCGCGGAGATACACGAAGCCGATCTCTGCACTCATCGCAAAGGCGGCAATCGTCATCGACTCGACCAGCGAGAACGGGTCGCCCTCGATGATCACGCGATCCTTGAACGTGCCCGGCTCGGACTCGTCGGCGTTGCAGATTAAATAGTGTGGGCGGGCGGGCTGACGCGCCACAGCCTCCCACTTGACGCCCGTTGGGAAGGCGGCGCCACCGCGACCCAGCAGGCGCGAATCCTTAACCTCGCGAATAACGCCATCGGGACCCAACGCAATCGCTGCGCGCAACGCCTCGTAGCCACCGTTGGCGCGATAGCCATCGAGGCTCAGCGGATCGGCAACACCAATGCGACGCAGCAGACGCAGGCTCTCGTCGCCCGCCTGTGGCGGCACCGCGGGCTGCGTACCGTCGAGTTCCTCCTCGGCGAGTGACGCCAGCGCGATGGCGATCGAGGCGGGTGCGTAGGTGCGTGTGAACGGCTCGAGGCCCGCCTCCATCATCAGCACCGCTGGCGCGCGATCGCACTGCCCGAGGCACGGCGAGCGGTGCCATGTCGAGCGACCGTCAGCCGAAACAGCACCTTCGGGCCCAAAGCGCTCCTCGAGCGTGGCGATCAACTCGTCGGAACCCACACACTTGCAAGCTAGGTCTTCGCAGACGTGCAGCACGCGCGGCGGCTGCGGCTCGGTCGCCAACATCGCATAGAACGTGGCCACGCCATAGGCATCGGCCGGGGGGATTGTCAGACGCCGCGAGATGTAGTTAAGCGCAGGCGCGCTGATGTAGCCAATACGATCCTGCACCGCCCACAGCGCGGGCAAGAGCAGGTGTCGATCCTCGCGAACCTCGTGTCCACCATCGGCGACACGGGTGTCGGTCAGAGCATCGCGCTCGCCACCATCCCAACCCGACGTCGGGGGGCCGAGTAGGAGATCGACCGCGTCGCGCTCCTGATCAGTCGGAGCGATGTTGAGCAGCTTAATGTCCATCAGTCGCCGGCCACGAGCTCGACCTCGAGCTCAGCTGTCTCGACCCGATCGGCCTCGATGATCTTGTCGACCCGGATGGCACAGGCCTTGAATTCCGCCGTGCCGCTCTTCTCGTCGACCGCATCAATCGTCAACTGGTTGACATCGACTTGGTCGGGGAAGTGGAGGGTCATAAACGCGAGGCCCGGTCGCAGCGCAGTATCGACACGCATCGGCGCCTCGACCGAGCCACGACGGCTCGAGACGCGCACGATCTCGCCCTCCTCAATGTTCATCCGCAACGCGTCCTCGGGGCACAGCTCGAGAAACTCGCCCTTATGCAGTGGCGAGCTGTAGAGGTTCGACTGCGCGCCCGTGTTGTACGACTCGAGCCGGCGACCCGTCGTCAGACGAATCGGGAATTCTGCGTCGAGCGCCTCGAACGGCGGGCGATCCTCGACCGGCACAAACGGACAGCGCGCTCCACCGATTGGGTTTTGCCAGAGCCGCTCATGCATGATTGGCGTGCCCGGATGCCCATCCTCGGGGCACGGCCATTGGATGCCACCAAGCTCTTCGAGCCGTGCGTACGACATGCCCGTGTGCATCGGCGAGAGCAGGCGCAGCTCGTCCCAAATCTCCTCGCTCGATGGCTCGCCCCAGTCATAGCCGAGCCGCTTCGCGAGTTGGCCAATGATCCACTGGTCATCGCGAGCCTCGCCCGGCGGGTCGAGCGCCTTGCGGGTGCGCTGAACGCGCCGCTCCGAATTCGTGACGGTGCCATCCGACTCGCACCACGAGGCGGATCCCGGCAACACGACATCTGCGAATTCGGCCGTCTTCGTCATGAAGATATCCTGCACGACGAGGAAGTCGAGGTCGTCCAGCAGCTCGCGCGTGCGACTAACATCGGCCTCGGACTGGGCCGGGTTCTCACCAATGATGTAGAGGTATCTCAGCTCGCCGACTTCCATCGCGTTGAACATCTGCGTCAAGTTGAGACCGGCACGATCGCGGATTTGCACGCCGTAGGCCTGCTCGAACTTGGCACGTGCCGCATCGTCTCGCTCGATGCTCTGGAAGCCTGGCAGGCGATCTGGAATCGCCCCCATGTCGCCTCCACCCTGCACGTTGTTCTGACCGCGCAGCGGGTTGACACCCGAGCCGTAGCGACCAACATGGCCGGTCAATAGCGAAAGGGAGATCAGGCTGAGGACGTTATCGACGCCGGTGTGATGCTCGGTGATGCCGAGCGTCCACGAGATCATCGCGCGGTCGGCGCGCGCGTAGGCATGCGCGACCTCCCGAATCGCTTCGGCGGGAAGGCCCGTCAACTCCTCGGCGCGCTCGAGCGTATACGGCTCAACGGTTGCCTTGTAGGCCTCAAAATTTTCGGTCGCACGATCGATGAAGGCTTGGTTGGCGAGCCCTGCCGCAATGATCTCGCGGCCCATCGCGTTGGCGAGGGCGATATCCGAACCAATGTTGAGCCCGAGCCAGCGGTCGGCCCACTGGGCCGACTCGGTGCGGCGCGGATCGACGACGATCAGCCGCGCACCATTGTGAATACCCTTGAGGGCGTGATGGAAGAAGATCGGGTGCGCCACACGCGCGTTGGATCCCCACAAGAGGATCAGGTCGGTGTCGTGATACTCCTCGTACGAAGACGTTCCGCCACCCGCTCCAAAGACTGTCGCCAGACCGACGACGCTTGGAGCGTGTCAAGTTCTATTACATGAGTCAATGTTGTTGCTACCCATCACCTGCCGCGTAAACTTCTGCGCCAAATAATTCATTTCGTTGGAGGCTTTGGAACAGGAGAGGACGCCGAAGCTCTTCGAGGTATCCAACTCGCGGGCGGGTGCGAATCCGGCAGCAGCACGGTCGAGCGCCTCGTCCCAGGTGGCGGGACGCAACTCGCCGTTGTCGCGAACCCACGGGTGGGTCAGGCGGCCTTTCGGGAACCTACTGATTGTCGTCATGCCGTTTCCTCCAACAGGTGCAGGCGTACACATCACAGCATCCCCTGCCGTCGTGCCCATGGCAACACGTTTTTACCATTCGCATGATAGGCAACGGCTATCATGCGGGCATGCAGTTCCGGCAGCTGGAATACATCATCGCACTCGCCCGCGAACGCCACTTCGGTCGTGCTGCTGCTGCCTGCCACGTCTCGCAGCCCTCGCTCAGTGCCGGCATTCGCAGCCTCGAAGCAGAATTGGCTGTGCCTATCGTGATTCGCGGCCGCCGCTACGCGGGTCTAACGCCTGAAGGCGAGCGCGTCGTCGCCTGGGCACACCGCCTACTGGCCGACGCTGAAGGCCTCCACGAGGACCTCGCATCCATGAGCGGTACCGCCACCGGGCGTCTCCGACTCGGTGCAATCCCCACCACACTTCCGATTGCGAGCGCGCTGTCTGCCGCCGTTACTGCGCGCCACCCCGACGTCTCCGTCACCATCCTGTCGCTCGCCAGCAGCGAGATCGAGCGCCGCCTGCTCGAGTTCGAGATCGACGCCGGCATCACATACCTCGACAACGAGCCGCTCCGCGGCGTACGCGGCATCCCCGTCGCGCAGGAACGCTACGTCCTCTACGTCCACAAAGACGATGCGCTCGCACAGCGATCATCAATGACCTGGCACGATGCCGCCGCGCTCCCACTCTGCCTGCTCACCTCGAATATGCAGAATCGGCGCATCATCGATGCGGCCTTCGCCACCGCCGGTACAGCGCCTGCACCCCGCGTCGAGTCGGACGACATCGTGCCCCTATGGGAACACGTCGCGCATGGGATCTGGTGCACGATTGGCCCAACCTCGTGGATCGATGGTGGCGCCCTCCCCGATCAGATCGTCGCGGTGCAGCTGACCGACCCGGTAATTGAGCAGCGCATCGGGATCGTGGTGCCCGACCGCGACCCATTACCGACGATCACACGTGCGCTGCTCGATGCCGCGCGACGCGACCGTTAAATCTCGACGCGGGCGCCGAGCGTGACCGTGTGGTCCGGCGGCACGTGGAAGAAGTCCGTCGAGACCTGCGCGTTGTGATGCAAGAGCGCAAAGATACGGCGGGGGACGGCATGAATACCGCGCGTCGTCACCGACACCGTGTCTCGGCCGACGAAGTACGACGTCGTCGCGGGATCAATAAACGCGCCGATCGCGCTCTCGCCGAGCACTTTCGGCACATCCGGCAGCTCGGCGAAGCCAAAGCGCAAGAAGACACGCCACATGCCAGGCGCGACCTCCTCCACCTCGGATTGCTCCGCCGGCAAGGCGTGCGGCGTGTCGAGCGTCTGCACCGTCAAGAGAATCGTGCGCTCGTGCATCCATCCAACATTACGGATCATCGCCAGTAGTGACCGAGGCACAAGCGTCGGCGAGGCAACCAGGAATACGCCAGTGCCTTCAGTCTTCTTGAACTCTCCCGCCGCGACCTTCAACGCAAACGCATCAGGATCGACCGCCTCCTTCGACAACGCGCGCAGCATTGCCTGCCGACTCGTCGACCACGACCAGATCAGCAGATACAGGAATGCCGCCACCGTCAGCGAGAACCAGGCGCCGTGCGGAATCTTCGAGAGGTTTGCCGAAAACAACGCGACGTCCACAAGGCCGAGTGGCGCAAAGATGGCCACGATCTTCCAGATTGGCCACTTCCAAAGGTGCTTCGCGACGACGATCGCCAGAATCGTTGTGCAGACGAACGTGCCCGTCACGGCAAGCCCGTACGCCGCTGCGAGGTGTGCCGATGTCTGGAAGATCAGTACCGTCGTCACCACCGCGAAGTACTGGAGCAGGGTAATCACGGGGATGAAGATCTGTCCGCGAACCCTGACCGACGTCTGGATGACGTGCATCCGCGGCAGCAGTCCGAGCTGCATTGCCTGGCGCACAACGGAGTACGCACCCGAGATCACAGCCTGCGACGCAATCACCGTGGCGAGGGTCGCGAGGATGACCAGCGGGATCGTAAATGACGACGGCGCGAGATAGAAGAACGGGTTATCGATATGCTCCGGATTATCGAGGATATTGGCGCCCTGCCCGAGATAGCACAGGATCAGCGAAGGGAAGACGATGCCAAGCCACGACGCCACGATGGGTGACCGGCCAAAGTGGCCCATGTCTGCGTAGAGCGCCTCGGCGCCCGTCAGCGCCAACGTGACGGCGCCGAGTGCGACAAACGCCAAGACAGGATGCGCGACGGCAAATTCGACGGCATGAGTCGGCGAGAGCGCCCCGAGGATGGCCGGGTGACTCGCAATGCCCATCACGCCGAGAACGGCGATGGTCAGGAACCAGACAACCATGATCGGCCCGAATAGTTGCCCCACGCGCTCCGTCCCCCAGCGCTGCATCAAGAACAGCCCCGTGATAATCACCAGTGCGATCTCAACCGCGAGGGTACCCGCTTCGGGCACTTTAATCGCAGCACCCTCAACCGCCGACAAGACCGAGATGCTCGGCGTCAAGATCGCATCGCTCATGAACAGCGATACCGCGAGGATGCCAATGACGGTCACAAACGCCTTTGACCGATTCTGCACATACCGCAACGCCAGTGACATCAGTGCAAGGTCACCGCCCTCGCCGCGATTCGAAGCGCGCATCACGATCAGGACATACTTGATCGTCACAACAATCGTCAGCAACCAGATGAAGAACGAGAGCAACCCGAACACGTTATCGGGCGTTGGCTTGACGCCGACCGCACTACTGAACGCTACCTGCAATGCGTACAGCGGGCTCGTGCCGATGTCGCCGTAGATCACGCCAAGCGCAGCGACCGCTAGCGTTGGCAGCGACCCACGCGGAGCGTGCCCCTCTTGATGCTCGTGCGCAGTGGAGTCGGAAGTAGCCATCAGCAGCGGCGCCGGCGAATTCCGGTGCCGTATGGCTGTACTCCTGTCGAGAGCAAACCCCTCCCAGCATCGGCGCCCAATACGCATCTGCCAAGCGGTGATTGCTCGGGGGCACCGTAATGATAGTTGTCCCCACGCAAACATCGTGGTGGGTTTACTGTGTCGTCAGGGCGCCCTTAGAGCGTCAGTGAATTCTTGGCAGATTGACGACAACCTGGGGGAGGAGGCAGCATGTTCGTAAACCACAACCCGCGCTTCGAGCCGCTCACGGCCGACGCGCTCGACACCATCGATCGGGGCTGGAAGCGCCTCGTCTCCGAAATCGGCATTCAGTTCATGTACGAACCGGCGCTGGAGCTCTTTGCACGCGAAGGACAGCGCGTCGAAGGCGAAGTCGTCTTCTTCGATCCGGAGTGGCTGTTGGAGCGCGTCAAGACGACGCCGACAGAATTTACGCTCCAGGCACGCAATCCCACGAACAACATCGAGTTCGGCCGCGACAACATGGTCTTCTGCTCGGGACAATCAATGCCATTCGTCAACGACGGCACCACGCGCCGCGACGGCACGCTCGACGATGCCATCAAGTTCCTGCGCGCCGTGCAGGTGACGCCCGAGATCGACACGCCTGGTTACCCAATCGTCGAGTGCAATGACCGACCACTCGATTCGCGCCACCTCGATCTGCTGCTCGCCATGTACGAGAACACCGACAAGGCGTCGGGCGCCGCACAGATCCACCTCAACGGCGTGATCGATTCCATTGCCATGGCCGAGATGGCCCTCGGCGGAGCGGACTCGATCGAGCGCAACCCCGGCGTCTTCGGCACCATCAACGCCAACTCGCCGCTCGTCTTCGACACCCGCATGCTCGAGTCGCTGTGGCTGCTGGCCGAACGCAACCAGATCGTCAACGTCACGCCGTTCATCCTGATGGGCGCCATGGGACCGGTCTCCCTACCCGCCGCGCTCGCGCAGCAGACCGCCGAGGCGCTTGCCGGCCTCGCACTGGTCCAAGCCATCCGACCAGGCTGTCCGGCAATCATGGGCTCATTCGTCTCGAACACGGATATGAAGTCCGGCTCGCCCGGCTTTGGAGGACCCGAGGCGGCGATGGGGATACTCGCCACCGGCCAGATCGCACGCCGCCACAATCTTCTCTGGCGCGCAGGTGGCGGCGGCCTCAATGCGAGCCCGGCCGTCGACGCACAGTCCTCCTTCGAGTCACTCAACACGATGCTGCCAGCGTTCCTCGCCGGCGCCAACCTCCAGTTGCACGCAACCGGCTGGCTCGAAGGTGGCCTCGTGCACTCCTACGCCAAAGTCGCGATGGATACCGAGATGCTGCGCCAGATGATCGCGCAGTTCTCGCCCATCGACTTCGGCGACGAGGCACTCGCGTTCGGCGCCCACGAAGAGGTCGGCCATGGTGGCCACTTCTTCGGAGCCGCGCATACGCTCGAACGCTTCCGTGATTGCTTCTACCGGCCAGAGGTCTGGACGACGGACAATTATTCGTCGTGGACGAAGAAGGGCCAGCCTGACGCCACCGAACGCGCACTCAATATTTGGAATCAGATGCAAGCAGCCTGGGAGGCCCCGGCGATCGATCCCGACCTGCATGCCGAGCTGAAGGCATACACGGATCGGCGCCGCAGCGAACTCGGAGACTGAGCAATGACCGTCATCCTCGGCCTCACAGCTGCATTCGTGTGGGCGACAATGAATATCCCGCTGCAACGTGGCGCCCGCCTGCTCGACCCGCGGGTGATGCTGTTCTGGATCCTGCTGTTTGGCACGACACTCGTGATCGCGGTCGCACTCGCCTTCGACGGACTCCAAGGCCCATGGGGTCCACGCTCGCTCGCTGTTCCGATCCTCGCGGGGATCATTGGTGCGATCGGCTTCCTGTTCCTCGCGCGCGCCCTCCAGCGCGGCAACATCAGCACCGTGGCGCCGATCATCGCCCTCCAAGGCGGCGTCGGTGTGGCGTTGAGCGTGCTCCTTGGCGAGCGACCCAGCCCAACCACAATTGGGCTGATGTGCATCGCCATCGCCGGCACGATCCTCGTCGCGTACGAGCCCGGCGCACGCACCGCGGCAAAAGGAGCGATCTGGGCTGTCTGCGCCGCCTTCTGCTACGCGATCGTGCTCGTCGCGCTAGGCCATACCGACCAGCCAGCACTGACCTCGGCGGGACTCGTCCGTACGGTCAGCCTCCTCGCCGCACTGCCGCTCCTCCTGATCGCGAAAAACCGCGTACCAACAGGCCTCTTTCGACTGCTGATCCTCGCCGCCGCACTCGACGCCGTCGCGATCACAGCATTCTCCTTCGCCGCAGCGATTGGGCCCGTCAGCATCGCGACCGTCGCTGCGTCGCAATTCGGGACAGCAGCCGCAGTGATCAGCATCATCTTTCTGCGCGAACGCCTAAAGCCAACGCAGTACGTTGGCATTGCCGTAACCGGCCTCGCCGTCAGCGGACTCGGCTTCTTGGCCTAACCCATGGCAGTAGTCTTCGGTCTCGTCAGCTAGCTACGGCGCTGCAGCGACGCGATCGACGCGGTCGAGAGCGGCTCGCGCGTCGCACCCGTCGTACCACCCCGCGTCGCAAAAGCGGTAATGCGTCCCGCCCGCAGCCCGTGATGCGCCAGCAGTTGACGCGTGCGCAGATCATGCGCCAAGTGCCGCGCCGCCGAATCGAGTGCATCGACCACCACGAGCTCGGGTGCCGCTGCAACCAGCTCGTCCCAATCGGCGTACGCCGACGGCGTCAGTAGGAGCAGCACCGCGACGTCGGGCGTCGTCTGCCGGACACGCACCATCAGGTCAGATGCGGACTCTACCCCGCGCTCGATCAGCGTCACGCTACCGCCGCCACGCAACGTACGGATCTGCTTAGCGAGCACCATCGTCTTAACCTCACCCGCTGCAAAGACCGCGACAATCGGACGGCCAGCAGCCTGCTCAAGCGCATCGCGTAAGCCACACTCGAGCCCACGCATCGGCAACTCTACAATCGATGGTCGAGCCTCAAACGAGGCAAAGCCACCCGCTAACAGCAACGCCTTCGCGCCCTCGGCATGCAGGTCGTTCGCCAAGTCTGCGACGCGCTGACGAACCTGATCGGGGCGACGGCGCGCATACGGCGCAAAGGCCTGATCCGCCACGACGAGAAAATCTTCCTTCGGCAATCGCGCGCGCAACAACTCTGCCCCGCGCACCCCTTCCCAACTCTCGGCGATCACACCAATCGACCCCTCGGGATCGACACCCTGGCTCACGACCGAGGTCGCTTCTTCTCCGGATCGTAGATCGGGAACGTGTCCGTATAGGCCGGCACGAGACGGCCATCCGGCAACGCCACCTCGACGCGATTGCCCGGCTCAGTCAGCTCGATCTCGAGGCACGCCAAGCCAATCAAACGATCGACGCTTGGCGATCGACCCTGAGACGGCGACAACAGCTTGCCAACGCCACGCCCATTGACGAAGACATCCGCACCATAATCCGGTGCTTCATTACCCGCCACGACGAGCGTGGTCAGGCGATGCGTAATGCCCGCAGCGAGCTCGGCCTGCAACGCCGCCTTGCCGACGAAGTCACCCGTTTCGAGATTGATCGTGCGCTCCAAATTCATATGGAACGGTGACGTCAGCCCCTGGAAGTAGTCGTAGCCGATGAAGATCAGCCCAGCTTCGATCCGCAACGACTCGACGGCCGCGAGGCCATACGGGCGAATGCCACGCGCTGCGCCGTGATCCAGCAGAGCCTGCCAGAGCGCCTCCGCATGCTCCTTCGGAACATAGATCTCGAAACCGAGCTCGCCCGAGTAGCCCGTCCGTGCCAAGTAACAGCCAGGCACACCGCCGAGCGTAATCGGCTCCGTCGCGAAGCGGAAGTATTTGAGACTCGCAACATCAAAATCCGTCATCGACTGCACGAGCTCGCGCGCATTCGGGCCCTGCACCTGGACGTGCGGCCATGCCTCCGTGCGATCGAGGACCTTGACATCGAAGCCCTGCGACTTCGCAACGCGACGAAACTGGTCGACGTCGGACGGCAGCGCCGTCACGACCATGATGCCCGCACCCGTTGGGTCGCCCGAATTGAAGGCCACACCATCACCGAGCATGCGACCGTACTCATCAAGGAAGCACGAGTAGCGCGCCTGGCCGACCTGCATCGAAGCCATGTCATTCGCCATGCAGTAATCAACTGCTTTGAGCGCGTCGGGGCCACGGAAGATCCACTTCTGCAGTGGCGACTCGTCCCAGATACCAACCGTCTCGCGCACCGCGTGATGCTCATTGAGGGGATCACCAAAGTCGGAGATCCAATCCCAACCCTCCCACTCCGCGAAGGTGCCACCCATGCGACGCTGGATCGCGTCGAAGCCCGTCTTGCGCAGGCCCTCTGTCGATGCCTGCGGCACGGGTGGATCGAAGATCGTGATCCCTGCTGCTTCGGTAGCTGGCGCGCTCATGGAATCAGCAGGTGCGACGGGTGAGTCGACGGGGATGATCACAAGCGGCGCCTGCCGCAAGTCTGGTGGCTGGTGGCCGGGCGGTAGCACTTCGGAGACGCCGAGCAGTGCGCGGGCCGCGGCTGGGTTCGGTAGCGAACGATATTCCTCGAGGCAACGCATTGGCTCTTGGTCGAGGTTACGGCGAATGCGGCGATACCGCGCCTGCTCACCCGCACCGATGCCGGGCGTCGTGAAGATCGCCTGCTCAACGTACGACTCGATCACCTTGTTGCCAAGCAATGCGACGTCAGCGTTGCGCGCCTTGCCCGTCAGCGGGCTGTAGAGCACGACGCACTTGACGGTGTCGAGGAACGAGTTCCATGTCGACAGGACGACTTGACCACGGACCCGAATTCCCGTTTCGGGGATTGCAAGGTGTGTGATGCGGCGGTCATTGATCGTGTGGATCAGCGACTCGGCTGTGGGCTGCATGATGCTGACGAACTTGTGCATCGGCCAGACGTCGAGCTGATTCCAGTCGCCAGGCTCGCAGTCGACGCCAATCAGGTACGTGTCCGCATAACGGAAGAAGTTCGAAGTGCCTCGCGTCTCGCGCAGGTGGTCATAAAACAGCGTGTTGGTACCACCGATTAGGTTCGAGCAACCCACTGCATCCATCGGGTTTCCCATCAACACGGCAAAGCGATCACCGTTCTTGTAGCCGCCCGGCCAGAGCGTCGCGAGCGGGGCCGTTGCGCCATCGCGCTCGACGGAGAAGTCTTCGGAGTTGAGTGCGTAAGACGAATGCATGCCAAGATCCTAGACGGAAGCAGACCTACAGTGCATGGACGACTAGTTCATACGCGCGGACACGCGCTTGTGCTCGAACTCCATGACGCGGCGGTCAAGGTCGTCGAGTGGTAGGTCGAGACGGAGCTTTGCGGCGATCAGTGTGCGCCCGATATCACTACGCCGCTCGTACGAGCCGACGAGGTTGGAGCAGATACGGAGAGCGGTTTGCTGCACCGATGTTGGTTCGATGCTGCAACGGATTTCTTCGGTGATCAGCGTTCCGCCTTTGAACGGATCGATCAGGATTGGTGTTCCTCGACCAAACCAGCCCGCAACATAATGCCCGGGGAGGCCAACGCCGCGGAGGGGAATGCCGACGCGTCGGCCAACTTCGATCCAGACGATGCTGAGCAGGATCGGGAGTCCGCGGTGGCGACGCAGGACGAGGTCGAGCATCGAGTTGTCGGGATGCTCGTATTCTTCGACCTCACCGGCGAAGCCTTCGCGTTGGCCGAGGACTGTTTCGAGCGCGCCGAGTTGTTCTGCAGGTGTTTCTCCGAGCCCGTGTCGCACGACTTCGCTGGCGAGCCGGTCGAGTTCTGCGAGCGCCCATGCATCGTCAGTGGGGCGCAAGGCCTGCGCAATGGCGAGCGCCAACAGGTCTAGGGTCGGCGCGTCGGTTTGCGCAATCTCGTGGAACGTTTTCACGCTAGACAGTATCGCGCGCAAGCAGCGGCGCCGCGCTGCACTGACCTAATGGGCCCGGGCCCGGGCCCACCATGTCAGCCAAGATCTCGCCCAGCACCGGTTCATCGCATGGCCGCAACAACCCGCAGCAATCACAATCGAACCGCGCCGGCCATACGTGTACTCGGCATCAGACGTCATCGTCTAAGCCTCCGTCAAGTACGGACCATCAGTCACCAATCCAGGCGGGCCACCCACTCGCGATTGCACTGCTCCTTAAACTCGCGACGCACCCACTCCGTCGCATCGGGCTGCCACGCATCCTCATCGCCGTAATCCAGACCAATCTTGTAGCCCTTACCCGGCGTCGGCAAGCCGTAAACACCCATTCGACCATCCAACTGAAAAGCGACCAGCGAGGGTCGACACTCGCACGCACCACCACCGCTCCAATACGACACCTGACCAATCGCAGGCGCCAAAGAGAGCTCAACACCAAGCGGTGACAAGAGCTCCTGCGCCCACGGGCCAGCAGCAATCACAGCAGCGTCAGCCTCAAGCGTGCACCGATCCGTCGTAACGCGAACACCGAACGTCGACTCCTCCAATGGTCAGCATGCGCTCCGGCATTGCCAGGTCGGCGCCGGCAACGCGAGCAGCGGCAGCAATCGCTGCCAAGCCACGCCGTGTAAACACCACGCCATCATCGGGAGCAAAAATCGCTGGTTCGCCTGGACGAAACGCAAGCTCGGGAAACACGCGCGCAACACCCGCCGCATCGAATTCCTCGACGGGGGACACCCTCATCTCGCATCGCGTCCGCCCAAACAGCAGTTGCCTCACCCTGCAGGATCAGCCCCACCTGATCAATAATCTGCTCGCCACTCAGTACCTCGAGCTAGCGCCATAACTCGAGCGCGCGACACGCCAACCGAATGTCCTCGATGCGACCGTGTGCCAATCGGAACATGCGAGTCTCGCCGACCGAAGAACCCGCCGGCGCAGAAATGCCATGACGATCGACACCAATCAGCTGATGCCCGCGCTCGGCCAAAACGCGACACGTCGGCAACCCCATCGCGCCAAGACCCACCACAACCACACGCATTACGACTCCCGCGTCTGCCTGGAAATAACCCCTGCCAGAACAAGCTCGGCGGCACGACGACCCGACTTCAACGCCCCATCAATCGACGCGTTCTCAGTACCGTCTCCCGCAACCACCACACCATCCCTCAGCCAGCGCACGCCAGTACCAAGCGAACCGGGCGGCTGTGCATGCTGCGCCCATTCAATGCGGTCAATCCGCAGAAGGCGCCAACCGCCAACGCGACCACCAAACCACACTCCAAGTTGAGAGCGCACCGCCGCCTCCAACATGTCGTCGTCACCCGCGAACGGCAAGCCAATACACGAAGCTGCTACGGCGCTGCGTCCCGCCGGTGCGTACCCAGGAGCAACCGCCGACAACACTGCCACGTTGTTGACAGGCCCGGCACCATCACCATCAAGCACGATGCGTCTGCCCGCCGGTGCCTCGGGAGCATCAAACCAGAGACATGTGGAGCTACGCGGATCGGGTGCAGCAACGCCAACCAACTCGCACGAATCTACGGTGCCCGCAGCGATTACCGTCGCGATCTTTGCGCGCAGCCGCGTGCCCGAGGCGAGTGCGACAGCGCGCTTACTAAGCTTCTCGACACGCTCGTTCAGGCACACCGTGCCCGCCGGAAGTCGTGCTGCGAGCTGGTCAGAAATTGCACCCATGCCGCGTGCCGGCACAACCGTCCGCCCCGCCGCCATCTGCATAAAGACTTGGTCAAGCAGGAGACTCGACACACCAAGCTCCCGCTCGAGAAAGACGCCGGCGTAAAGCGGACGCAACACATGCTCGCGAAGATCGTCAGAAAATCCGAGCATCCGTAGTCGCTCGTCAGCCGTCGTCTCCTGCGCCGTAGCAAGTGCAAGTGGCCGTGCCTCGCGCAACCATCGCGCAACCGCCTTGATATCACCCGGAGTGCCAATGCCCAAGCGCGCGACAGCGAGCAGTGAGCGCGGATCGCGCAGCGGGTGCCCGATCGTGCGCATCCGCCCATCCCACCAAACATCAGCCCCTGGCAAGAACGCGCGCAAGTCGAGCGCATCGAGATCGAGAGTTCGGCGCGCCTCGGGGTACTGATCGAACAACACCTGAAATCCGCGATCGAGCCGAAAACCGTCAACGCTGTCGGTACGAACGCGCCCGCCGACCCCATCAGCTGCCTCCACAACCACGACCTCGAGGCCACGCCGCACCAGTATCTCGGCGCAGCGCAGGCCCGACAGGCCCGCTCCGATCACGATGACATCAGCCATGACGCTGCGAGTGTGCCATGCCTGAGACAACTCTGCGATGCATATATGCTGCCCTCACCCGTACGAAGGTGCGCCACGCAGAGTTACGACCCGCTCGACCGGTAAGCGTATGCTGCCAAACAATGATGCACTCGCTACAAGGTCGTCTGCTGATCGCAATGCCAACACTGCGCGACCCGAACTTCGTCGAGTCTGTGGTGCTCGTCGCCGAGCACACTGCGGATGGCGCGATGGGACTCGTGCTCAACCGCCCTCTCAACGTTACCGTCGCCACCGCTGTGCCCATCCTGCAGAACTTCGTCGAACTTGGCGCCAGCGTGCACTCGGGTGGTCCGGTGCAACCCGACGCCGTGATGGCGCTTGGTGACTTTGTTGATCAACAACACTCAGCCGCGATCGCGTTCGACACCGTTGGCTTCTTGCCAGCGGATGCGGACGAAACGCTCGACCCGGCAAGCGTCGTACGCGCCCGCGTGTTTGCTGGCCACGCCGGCTGGAGCGCAGGCCAACTCGAAAACGAACTCGCAGAAGACGCCTGGGTCGTGATGGATGCACACCGTGACGACTGCTTCACAGAAAACCCTGCCGGCCTCTGGCGCGACATCCTGCGACGCCACGGCGGACACCTCGCGATGTTCGCACTGCAGCCCTCTGATCCATCGCTCAACTGATGGCAACCGCCACCGTTCCACGCCAGATCTCGCGATGGACGCTGCGACTCGCGGTCGGACAGGCAGCTACGAGCGCGGCAATTCCTCTCAACGCGACCGTCGGAGCCGTCGCCGCAAGCCACCTCTCGCACAACGTGAGCTTGGCTGGAACAAGTGTCGGTCTCGCTCTGCTGGCGAGTGTGGCGTCACTCTGGGTCGCGGGTCGCGTCAGCGATCGTCACGGTCGTATTCCCGTACTCAGCGCGGGCTTGCTGTTGCTGTCCGTCGGCGCAGTCATATGTGCCGCCTCAGTCGTGATCGAGTCGTATGCATTATTCGTAGTCGGCACGCTGATCTTTGGCGCGGGCCTGGGACCAGCGATGCTGCATCGCGCCGCAGCAGCCGACCTCTACCCCGTTGAGCAGCGTGCCCACGGCGTCGGCCTCGTTGTGTCGGCTGGAGCGATCGGAATCATTGTCGGACCACTGATCGGCTCGGGGCTCGTCCTGATCGCTGCTGTGCTCAGCCTTTCGGAAGGCGCGGCACCATGGTTTCTCGTACCGATCACAGCACTCATCGCGTTGGTGATCGTGCGTGGAATCGGCGTCGACCCGCGCGATGTCGCGCGCAAGCTCAGTGACTACTTCCCCGGTGCGGAGGACGAGCCAGAGCATGGCGAGCCTCGTAGTCGTCGCGAACTGCTCCACTTGAAACCGGCACGAGCCGCCATCATCTCGGCCGCGTTGATCCAGGCCGCGATGGTCGGCGTCATGGGCGTCACCGCCGTTGTCCTAGACATACAGGGCATGGGGGCAGTCGTCATCGGAATCTTCGTCTCAGCGCACTACCTAGGCATGTTTGGCCTTGCCGCACCACTCGGCCGGCTCGCCGACCGCATTGGCCGGCGCCGGACGCTGCTGGCTGGCATCGTCGTGACCGGCATCGGCGCAGTAGGCACATCGATCTTCGGCCACTCAATCCTGATCCTCCCCTTCTTCTTCTTGCTCGGGCTCGGCTGGTGCGCGAGCTGGGTTGCCGGCACCACCGTGCTTGCCGATGTCACAACGCCGCAGGAGCGTGGTCGCCTGACGGCCACGAATGATCAGATCGTCTCGCTCGTTGGAGCAGCCTCCGCGATTTCGGCTGGCTTCGTGCTCGATCGTTTCGGCTTTCCCGCAGTCGGCATCACGCTCACGATCCTGTTGTTGATCGCCTTGATTCCCGTTCTGCGTTTGCGCGAAACGTCGCCCGGCGTGTACGCCGAGCGCACGACCTAGCGTCCGAATAGCAATCCCGTCGTACACTCTGGCCGGGCCGGTAGCTCGAAGGTCGAGCAGGAGACTTTTAATCTCTCGGTCAGGGTTCGATTCCCTGTCGGCCCATGCTCCATCCTCGGCGCAACAAAACCTGTCGCATTGCTGCTGGTTGTATCGGAACCCCGGACCACAAGCGCCAACAGTCGCAATCCGGATTAGGCGTCAGTAGACGAGCCGGCACCAACAGTCGGCTGGTTTGCCGACTCGAGTGCGCGATTCGCACGGTACGCGAAAATCACAATCAGTACCCGATTGAGTGCAAGCGCCAGCAGACCGAGGCCCAGTGCGAAGATCAACACGCTGATCACGGTCGACCAGGCAAACAGGATGGCGAGACCGATCACCAGTGCGATACCTCCCTGTAGCAGGCGGCCACTATTCGACTCGGCCGGCACCAGCAGGCGTACTACGCCGCCGCGGACGGCGAGCATCATGTCCTGCGCTTGGATCGTGCCGCCCGCTGGCTTTTCGACTGCAGTGCCCACCGCTGCCGTTGTCGTCTCGCTGCCAACACTCGCAGTAGCACTCGTTGCCCCAGCAGAATCAGCAGCGGCATGCAGCGCACCACCCACCTTTGCGCCGGCAGCATCAAAAGCACCCGCGGCACCTTCGCGCGCACGACCAGTGACACTACCGGCCGCCGGCAGTGTGTAGCGCAACGACCACATCACGACAGCGGCGATCACACCAACGGCAGCAATCCAATACGACACACGCCGAAGGTCTCCAAATAGGCCATTAAAGGCACCCCCGAGGGCTAACGATAAGACCGGCTGGCTTGCTGTTTCCGCCGTCAAGGCAACCTTTGCGAGACCGAGGATAAAGAGCAGGCCAAAGCCGGTAAACCCGAGCACGACGAGTGCAGTAACCGCACCTCGACGCCGATCGGGAGCGATCAGTGCGGCGACTACTCCGAGGAGCAGCCCGAGCACGACCACGCCCCACGCAACTGGGCCAAGGTCGGCTCCAATCTGGATCAGTCGGAAGGCCGGACCAGGCGCTGGGATCTTTGCGATTTCGGCCGCAGCAGCAGCCCCAACCTCGTTAGCAACCTTTACGTCGAGGGCTGCGAGCGCCTGCTGAATCATCTGTGGCGCACCCTCAATCTTGAAGACAATCTCAGCAGTCGTCGGATCGAGCAGCAAGTCGTGTACGTGCACGAGCGCCTTCACGAGTAGCGACTTAAAGGCTGGCTCGGCCACGACCGTCTCGGCAGCCGACTGAATCAGTGGGCGTGCCAGAGCAGTCTTCGGCAACTTTTCGATGATCGACGTCGTCAGTTGCGTTGCGACTGCTGTCTGCACGTCTGGCTCACTAATGACAGCCGCGACGCGACTCGCGAAGGCGTCAGAGTTGTAGACCGAGCGGTGCAGGTAGACACCAAGGACGCCAAGCGTCAGCACGAGCCATGCGAGGAACAGGATTAGGCCAACACCGAGCCATCGGCGTTTTCCGATCGAACGCTCACGAGTCACGCCGACGAAGATAGCAGGTCTCTGCTGCTCCAGTCGGCTGCTACTCCACCTGTGATACCCGCATTCGAACGCTATTTCGGCGCGTAAACCACGAACTTCTGATTGACGATCTCCTGAATCACGACCGGTGATACGCCATTGCGATTGCTGTCAAAACGGAATCTACCGAGCAAGGTCGATACAAACTTCGACCCCGTGATTGCTGCCAACTGTGTCTGCATTGACTCTTGCGTGGCCGACTTACCATTCTTGGCAGCAGCCGCGACGACGTAGGTATAGGCGTAGGCAGCAGCTGCATACTGATCCGGCATCAGCCGGTATTCCTTCTTGAACGCCTTGATGAAGGTGGTGTTGGCTGGCTTGTCAACGGCCGAACTCCAAGACGCACCGACAATCAGTCCATTCGCGGCGGACTGCGCGCCAGTAATCACGCTCTGGCTATTAAACGACGTCGAACCAATGATCTTCTTCTTGTAGCCCGCATTACGCAGAGCAATCAACAACGGCACGCCGTCTGCTGGTAGCGCGCCAATTGCGACAATATCCGGATCGGCCGCCTTGATTTCCGCGGCGATTGCAGCGAAGTCCGTCGTCCCAGCGGGGATGGCGACCGTCTTGTTCAGAATCACTGCGTTGCTGGTCAGTGCCGCCGAGAGGATGGCGCCGGCTCCGAGCGAGTACTCATCGCTCCCCATTACGACGACAGCGGTCTTCGGCTGCAGCGAGGACATCGCCACGGCCTTGACGACTCGCGGGGTGACAAACTGCTCTGTCAGCGAACCGCGAAATACGAATGTACCGACCTCTGTGATGCCCGGCAGGGTGTTGGACACAGCAACAACAGGGATGCGCGCGCCCTGCGCGAAGTGGTTGACAACCAGCGCCACGCTCGACAAGGTCGGACCCATAATCGTCGAGACGCCAGCGCGGAAAAACACGCCGTAGGCAGCGGACGCTCCCTCGGGCGTACCGAGATCATCGATCGTCGTCACCTTCATGGAAACACCTCTGACCGCGCCTGCGTTGATCTCCTTCGCGGCGAGGTCAATCCCGCGTCGCGAGCTGAGGCCATACGCCGCATTTGGTCCGGACAATGTCAATGTCGCACCGACATTAACGGTAACGGGAGCAGCCGAGGCGGTGGGAATCGTACTAGCCACCGCGGCGATTACTACAGCGATCAGAACAATGCGACGAGTGAAACGACGAGGCGAATGCATTCGCTTAGCGTACGTCACAATCGCGTCCCAGGGGGAAGAACGCACTCGCTGTGCTCAGCTCTGCTTGCCAATCAGGAGGCTCGCACCAATCGCACCGCCCAGATCGCCGAGCTCCGCCACCATCACCGGCGGCGAGCTCTCGGGCAGGAAAAGGTACGGCTGCATCGCGACGGCCACGCGGTCAGCCACTGGCTGTCCGAAGCGGGAACCAAGGCCTCCGCCGAGAATAATCGCCTCGACGTCGAGGATATTGACGACGTTCGCAGCCGCTGCAGCGATGGCATCAATAGCCTCGCCGACTAATTCGGCAGCCAACTCGTCGCCCGATTCCAGCGACTCCTGCCAGACACGCGATGAGAGCCGCTTCTTTCCGATCTGTTCCATCAGCGCGAACAAATTCGTCTCGCGCCCGGCCTCGACAGCGGCGTGGGCGCGCGTCTCCATGTTGCGCCGCCCCGCGTAGGCCTCCATCGTGCCGAGCATCCCGCTCGGCTCAGCTAACCCTCCGCGCTGAATCACGGTGTGGCCAAGCTCGCCAGCTGCGCCGCGCCCATGCCACATCTTGCGGTTGAGGACGACGCCGCTACCGACGCCGGTGCCCCACCAGATGCCGACGAAGTGCTGTAGTTCGCGGCCAGCGCCGAGCTCGAGCTCGCCACGAACGGCGACGCCCACGTCGTTGCCGAGTTTGACGGGACAACCAACCGCTTTACTGATCGTCTCGGCGAGCGGGTACGGCTGTTCGAAACCCGGGATGTTCGGAGCACGTGTCAACACGCCGGTCTCCGAGTCGACTGCACCTGGAGCGCCAATGCCAACGCCAGAGAGCTCGGAGGGCTTGACACGCGCGTCAGCAGCCGCCTGCGTGATCGCCTCGATGATTGCCTCGACGACCGATCCCGGGCCATCCGCCGTCGGAGTCTGGATGCGGGCCTTGCCACGGACCTTGTGTTCGGCGTCAACAACTACCGCTTCGATTTTCGTACCACCAAGATCGACGCCACAAATGCGATGAGTCATGGTGGCGACGCTAGCAGGTTGCGAAACGCTAACGCCGATCCGTGACGGCGACCGGCTGCCGTAGACTCGCCCTATGAGCACTCCACAATGGCACGAGGATTGGTTCCCCGAACTGCGCGAGCAGCGCCCTTGGGTTATGGAAGAGATGATCGACTCCGAGCCGGCTGTCGCCGAGAAGATTGTGAGCGCCAAAAGCTTGGTGCGTACGGCCTCAAAGATTGCCAAGCGGATCGTGGAGGCACACGCCGCAGGCCAGCCGATCACCGTCGTCGGCTGCGGCACGAGTGAGCACGCTGCGCGCGCCGTCGCCGCGCAACTCGACGACGCCCTCGGCCATCGCGGCATTCGCCCCGTCGGTCGACAGGCACTCGAGGCGGCACTCGACCCGGCACCGGGCGGCATCACGGTCGGCATCTCGCATGATGGTGGTACGCGCGCCACACTATTGGCGATGGAGGCGGCCCACGAAGCCGGCTCCACGGTGGTGCTGATCACTGCCAACCCGGACGGCGCACTGCGTGAAGCTGCCGAAACCGTGCTGCTCACGCAGGCCCAAGACAAGAGTTGGTGCCACACAGTTGGCTACTTATCACCGATGGTTGCCGGCGCACTGATCGCCGGCCTGGTCGCGAACAAGCCGATCGATGGGACAGCACTGCGCACGCACCTCGATGAGTGCCTCAACGTCAAGCCCGCGGCCGCTGAGATCGCCGCGAATTTCGCGAGCATTGAGCGATTGATTGTGGTTGGCGGCGGCTACGACCGCATCAGCGCAGACGAGCTCGTATTGAAGGTCGAGGAGGGTCTGCACTTGCCGTCCGCGGCGCGTGACCTCGAGACATTCCTGCACGGACACCTACCGGCGTGTGACGAGCGCACCGGTCTCGTTGTGATCGCCACCGAACACCGCGGGCGTCCGCGCCGCACCGATCGGGGGCGTCTGCTGCTGCGGGCAGCACGCCGCGTCGGTATGCCGTGCGCCGCCATTCTTGTCCCTGCTGTCGAAGGCGTTTGGGGTCGCGAATTGACCAACGCGGGTCGCATCCTCTTGCCACACGCGTCGCACTTGTCCCCAACGACGAGTGCGCTCTCGGCGACCGCGATGGCTTTGCAGGTGCTAACCCTGGAACTCGTACACGCGCGCGGCACGTATCCCGACTTGATTCGACGCGAGCACGAGCCGTGGCGCGAGGCCGCCGCTATTGCCGAGGGCGATGAAGCCTGGTGAGTAGACTTTCTTCATGAGCACACCAATGACACCCGCCGCCCAAGAACTCGTCACCGCGCTCCAACACATGCATGGTGCTGACCACGGGCTACGGCAATGCCTGACACTGCTCCGTCAGAGCGGCGAAGAGGTTCCCGACTCCCTTGATGACGCCATCTCGCTCCTCGCTGACGCGCTCCAGGCACTCGAGTCGTGACTCCCGAGCAGGCGGTCGCCCTCGCCTGCGATGCACTTGGAGCGGACCCGACAACTGCACGAGTGCTACGTGCCGCCGATGCCATCACCGTACTGATCGACGAGACGCGTGTGGCGCGCGTGATTCCCGGCGACGCGGCGGCGATCGCGGCAAGCCAGCGTGTGCTCGCTGCCGCTCGCGCCTGGAGTCAGATTCTGCAGCCACTCGGCGAGGCGATCGTCGTACCGGGAGCGTTGGTCGTGCCATATCCGCGCATCGAGCCAGGCATTCCCGCCGATACGGATCTTGGCATTGGTGGAGCGTGTCTGGCAGGGTTCCACCGCGAGGGACAGCACCTGCTGGAGCGCGACGAGATCGATCTCCCCGGCTTTGACCCCACAGGGCTCGCAACGTCTTGGCTTGAGCGAGCAGATACGGTCTTTACTACGGCGGAGGCCGCATCGTTGGTCGACGCGATCGCCAAGTACTGGCCGGACGTTACCGGTCCGACAGCCGTCCTGCACGGAGATGCGCACCGTGCCAACTGGTGGCCCAGTGACATGGCATGGTGGGTGCTGATCGATTCCGAGTTTCTCTCGATCGGACCCGCTATCTACGACCTCGCGCCGCTCGAGGTGACGGAGCGTCGACTGGGTCTCGGCCCCTCCCGCTTTCCATCGTTTCTGAGCGGGTATGAGTCGACGATGGGCCTCATTGACCCTGCTGCGCTCGCCGCCGCCATTCGCGTCCGCGAGCTGCTGTCCGTTGCCTGGCTCGCAGCGCGCGCCGGCGAGGATTCCGAGATCGCACTGCGTGCACGGCATCGCCTCGAGGACGCGCTCCTCGGTCGGGATGGCTCGTGGCTCGCGTAACCACCGTCGAGCGCGGCCGCGGACCGATCGATGTCGCTGGGACGTTGGCCTGGCTCGGCCAGCGCACCGTCACCGGCATCGATGCATGGGATGGCACGACCTACGCCCGCACGGTGCGACTCGGGCGCTCGACGGGTCGTATCACGCTGTCGGCCGCAGGATCGACAGGCGTCGCGATCACTGCCTGGAGCCCAACCTCGTTGCGTGCGGCCCAACCCCGCGTCCGTCACCTGCTTGGTCTCGATGACGATCCGCGACCTTGGCTCGCCGCCTTCGCGCCTGATCCCCTGCTCGGTCCACTCGCTGCAGCACGCCCCGGTCTGCGTATGCCTGGCTCGTGGGATGCCTGGGAAATGTGTGCGCGCGCCGTACTGGGGCAGCTCGTCAGCGTCGCCGCGGCACGCACGCTAACCGCCCGGCTTGCCGAGCGACACGGCCAACGACTCCGTGATGGCGGCATCGTCTTTCCGAGTGCATCGGCTGTGGCGAGTGGTGACCTCGACGGGCTCGGGCTCCCGAATGCTCGGCGCGACGCGCTGCGCGCGATCGCCGAACTCGTCGACTCGGGTCGTGTCGACCTGTCCCCCGGCGCCGATCCCGAGGCGGCGCAACAAGCGCTTGTCGCGCTGAAGGGGATTGGCCCATGGACCGCGATGTACGTGCGCATGCGTGCGCTGCGCGACCTCGACGCCTTCCCTGCCGCCGACCTCGGCGTGCTGGTTGCCCTCACCGATGCGGCGGGCCGCCGTCCGACTGAGTCCGAGGCGCGACGCCGTGGCACTGCCTGGGCACCATATCGTGGCGTGGCAACCATGTACCTCTGGGGTTGAGTTTTCGTTGGGGGCGGACGCCACATCCGCGGGGTTGTGAGGTCCGCCCCAAAGGCACCACCGATGTAACGGTTGTGACATCCGTTGGGGCGGACCTCACAACCCCGCGGATGTGGCGTCCGCCTCCATCACGAAATCCCGCCCCCATCACGAAATCCCATACACTCCCGCCCCGTGACCCGACACTTGCTCGCCGGACTCGACCGCGCCTCGCTGGCGATTGCCGGCGCACGGCTTGACGGAGCCGCCTTGGCGGGCGCCGTCGGTGCCGTCGCCGCCCAACTTGCTGGTGTAAATCGGGTCGCGTTGTGGTGCACGCCTGAGCTTGAAACGGGCATCGGTATCGCGGGCGCGCTCGCTGCGGGCGTCACCGTCGTCCCGATCAACCCCGCCTCGGGCGATCGCGAACTCGCCTGCGAAACAGACGACAGTGCTCCAACCGCAGTCCTCTGCTCGGCCTCAACACAGCTCCCAGCAGCACTCGCCGCGCTCCCGCGCATCGTCATTGACCCCACCGCGCGAGCACCCCTCCCCGTCACGGAACCAGACCCAAACAGTGCCGCCCTGATCGTCTACACCTCCGGTACAACCGGCGCACCAAAAGGCGTCGTCATGAGCCGACGTGCAATCGCCGCCAACCTCGACGCACTCGCAGACGCCTGGGCCTGGACAGGTGCCGACGTCGTCACACACGCGCTGCCGCTCTTCCACGTCCACGGGCTCGTGCTCGGAACACTCGGCCCCCTGCGATTTGGTGGTGGCGTGCGCCACGTCGGCGCATTCTCTCCGTCGGCGATCGCAGCCGCCCTCGCCGACGATGCGACAATGTTATTCGCCGTCCCAACCATGCACAGCCGCCTACTCGCCGCCGCCGAAACAGACCCTGCCATCGCCGACGCGCTGCGCGGCGCGCGCTTGATCGTGTCGGGCTCGGCCGCCCTACCCGCCCGCATCCACCAGGCCTACACGGCCATAACCGGCCAGCAGATCGTCGAACGCTACGGCATGAGCGAAGCATTGATGATCACCAGCGCGCGGCATGACGGGCCGCGCATTCCCGGCGCCGTCGGCACGGCCTTGTCTGGAGTCCAGATCCGCGTTACCAATGATGCAGGGAACGTGCTGCCTGCCGGAGATACCGACGTGATCGGCAACGTCGAGATCATCAGTACCGCACTCTTTGACGAGTACCTCAACAACCCGCAGGCGACGCGTGATACCTATCGCGACGCCTGGTTTCGCACGGGCGACGTCGGGTCACTCGATGCAGACGGCGTACTCCGTCTCGTCGGTCGCTCATCGACAGATCTGATCAAGACGGGGGGGTACCGCGTCGGCGCCGGCGAAGTCGAGGCGGCACTGCTCGAGCACCCCGCAGTCGTGGAGGCCGCCGTACTGGGGATTGCTGATGACGACCTCGGCGAACGTATCGCCGCCTGGATTGTTGTCGCATCCGATAGTGATTTGACGGACGATGTGTTGGTGGCACACGTCGCCCAGCTACTCGCGCCACACAAGCGGCCCCGCATCATCAACCGTGTCGATGCGCTCCCACGCAATGCGATGGGCAAAATCCAGAAGACCCAGCTACGGAGCCCCGTATGACAGGGACCCACGCGAGCGTCAAGGTGACGACGCAGAAGCTGATCAACCCGCTGCGCCAACCACGCACGTACTTCCGAGCATTTGCCAGCATCATGATTGCCACCGTCACGCTCTGGATCAGCGCCCTGCTCCTACCAGGAATCCACATCCTCGACTGGAGTGCCGCATTCGTCGCAGCCATCCTGATCGCGATCGCCAATGCCGTGATCTGGCCGACGCTGATCCGCTTCGCTCTACCCATCACCGTCGTCACGCTTGGTCTCGCCGGGCTCGCACTCAATGGCCTCCTCGTCTGGTGCGTGTTGTGGTTGACGGATGGCATCACGATCGACGGCTTCGCTGGATCCCTAGCTATCGCCTTCCTGCTGACGCTGACAAACACAATCATCACGGGCCTGCTTGGCATCGACGATGACGATTTCTACTACCGCAACGTGATCCGCCGAGCCGCCAAACGCCACGCTGACACATCCCTCGATGCTGCAGTGCCCGGCATCCTCTTCCTCGAAATAGACGGTCTATCCGAACCCGTCCTGCGCCGCGCTATCCGCGACGGCAACGTGCCAACACTGGCGCGCTGGATTCGCGAAGGCTCGCATCGTCTGGAAGGTTGGGAATGCGACTGGTCGTCGCAGACCAGTGCTAGCCAAGCCGGCTTGCTGCACGGGTCGAATTTCGACATCCCCGCGTTTCGTTGGTTCGAGAAGGAGACCAGCTCCTTCGTTGTCTCGAACCATCCCTCGGGCGCCGCGGAGATCGAGCGGCGCGTCTCGAACGGCGCTGGCCTCTTGGCGGGTGGCGGTGCGAGTCGTGGCAACCTCGTCTCGGGCGATGCGACGCACACGAGTTTCACGATCTCGGCACTCCACGCCCGCCCGACGCGGGGCGGTGATTACTACGCCTACTTTGCCAACCCGTACAGCGTCTTCCGCACGTTCATTCTCGCGCTGCTCGACATTGCTCGAGAGTTGCTCGCGTCGGCCCAACAGATCCGGCGTGGCGTCATCCCGCGCGTGGATCGCGGATTGCGTTACTCGCTGCTGCGCGCCGTCACGGTCGTGATTCTGCGCGACATCTCGGTGCAGACGGTGATCGCCGATGCGTACGCGGGCCGGCCGGTGCTGTATGCAACCTTCGTCGGCTACGACGAGGTCGCCCACCACTCGGGCATCGAACGCTATGACGCGCTCGATGTCTTGCGCGGTATCGACCGCGCCTTTGGGCGGATCGCCCACGCTGCCGAGACGGCGCCCCGCCCGTACCACGTTGTCGTGCTCTCCGACCATGGCCAGAGCCAGGGCGAGACCTTCAAGCAACGCTTCGGAGCCACCTTGGAAGAGGTCGTCCATGAGGCCTGCGGCACGGAAGTGATGGCGCACCCGTACCACGAGGACGAAGCCTGGTCCCACCTCAGCGCCGCTGCTTCCGAACTGCTCGCAGATCGCGGCAAGCTGCTTCGACTCGCAGCGCGCCCGCGGGAGGCGGGCGACGCACTCGTGTTCGGACCCGGTCGCGATGCTGCGGCCGGCGATGATCATCCATTCGACAGCGAGGAGATCAAGGTCCTGGCGTCCGGCAGCCTCGGCCTGATCTCCATCGGCAATGAGCCCGGTCGCCTGACGCTCGAGCAGATCACCGAGCGCTACCCCCATCTGATCCCACGGCTCGTCGCCCACGATGGCATCGGCTTTATTCTCGTGCGATCCGCGCTGGATGGTGCGCTCGCAATCGGCAAACAGGGCGTGCACCACCTCGACTCTGGCCGCGTCGAAGGCACCGACCCGCTGTTGCCGTTCGGTCCGAATGCCGCAACCCACGTCAGACGCACGGATGGGTTCCCCCACGTCGCCGACATCATGCTGAACGCGCCCTTCGACGAGATGACGGGCGAGATTGGTGCCTTCGAGGAGCTCGTCGGTTCGCATGGCGGCCTCGGTGGCGAGCAGGTACTACCGTTTGCGCTGTTCCCGACCAGCTTTGCGTGGCCCGACGAGCCGGTGGTCAGCGCCGAGGCGATGCACCGCATCATGATTGGCTGGCTGCACGATCTTGGGCACGACGTTGCACGACCAGCGCCAGCGGACACGCCGACACCTTGAGTACTGGAGCACACGCCGGTCGCGACCATCTGATCTGGATCGGGCACGGTACGGTGCTCGTCGCGATGGGTGGCACGCGCGTCATAGTCGACCCGGTCCTGCGGCCGCGCATTCTGCACCTGAAACGTTTTCACCCCATTCCCAAGCACGCGCTGCGCTCACTCGATGCGGTGCTGATCACCCATCAGCACCACGACCATCTGGACCTGCCCTCGCTGGAGAGTATCGGCAAAGAACTACCGATCGTCGTCCCCGCTGGCGCCGCTGCACGCCTTCGCCGCAAGAAGTTTACGCGCGTGATCGAGATCGTCGAGGGCGAGCGGTTACAGATCGGCAACATGCGCGCGACCGCTACGCACGCCGACCACGACGGGAAGCGCGACCACCCACTGAGTTCTGCCGCTACACCGATTGGCTACCTCTTGGAAGGCTCCAAGCGCGTCTATGTTGCGGGCGACACCGACCTGTTCGACGAGATGGATTTGCTCGGACCGGTCGACTACGCGTGCCTCCCAATCTCTGGCTGGGGTCCGGGCCTCGGGCCAGGCCATTTGGATCCCGAGCGGGCTGCTGAGGCCGCTCGCCGACTGCAGGCGCGCGTCGCGATTCCGATCCATTGGGGCACGCTCTGGCCGATTGGGCGCGGCGAGCCGCCCACCCAACCACCGCTGGAGTTCCAGGCTGCCACCGAGCGTGTAGCGCCGACGACCCGAATCGAACTGCTCGCCCCCGGCGCGACGCTCGAGTTCGACTAGCTTCTGTGCGCGGTTAGACCAGTCGGGCCAGCTCGATCTCGGTCAGGCCGGGCGCCACAGCGCGCAGCGCCTCCACCTGCTCGGGGTGGCAGGTGAAGTAGAGCACTTGGTGGCGCGTGGCGAGATCGGCGATCACTTCGGCGGCACCGGTACGACGCTCGGGGTCGAGGTCGGTGAGGACGTCGTCCATCAGCACGGGCAGCTCGGCGCCGCCAGCGGCGCGCAGCTCCTCGACGAGGCCGGCGCGGATGCAGAGGTAGACGAGGCCGACGGTGCCGTCGGAGAGCTCGGTGAACGGCGTGCGCTCGCCGGCGCGATCGATGATCTCCGAGCGTGCACCTGCCTTCTCGCCGTCGGGCATGCGGATATCGACCCAGGCGCCGTCGGTCGCCGTGCGGATCTGCTCGGCGGCGCGGGTGAAGACGCCCGGCTGGTGCTCCTCGACGAAACGATCGCGGGCCTGCTCGACGATGTCGTGCGCGAGCTGCAGCGTGAGCCACTGATCACCAACGCTACGCAGCTCGGCATCGGCTGCGGCCGCGGCCTGCGCGAGCGAGGCGACGTCGGAAGACTCCTCGGCCGCTAAGACCAGCGCACGGGTGCCACCGAGCAGCGACACCGCCTGGCGCTGCTCGCTCCGTGCCGCCTCGAGCTGATCGGCGAGGACCGCGAGCCGCGCCTCGGCATCGATTACGTCAAGCGCGCGGGCGTCGGCGACGAGCGCGTGGTCGCCGCGCGAGAGCTCGTCAACGTGTCCCTGCGCCGTGGCCTGGCGCTGCGCGAAGGCCTCGGCTGCTGCGCGCTGCGCCGCTGCCGTCGCACGTTGGGCATCGAGCTGCTCGACGGTGCCATCCACTACGCGGCGCAGCTGCTCCAGGTCGTCCGGCGGCTCCGTGCCGACCCCGCGCAGCGCCTCGGCCCCGCGCTCGGCAATGGCCGCAGCGGTCGTAGCTTCGGTAGCCGCACCCGTGCGGGCACGCTCGGCCGCCTGCTCTGCAGAGCGGATCTCGGCACAGGCTACGAGCAGATCGTCGAGCTGGTCGGGGCGGAGCTCGGCTGCGATACCGGCAGCCACCAGGGCGGCACGCCACGCCGTCTGCGCCTGATCACGCACGGACTGGGCCTGCGCTGCGGCCTCACGAGGACGCTGATCGTGCGCGGAGAGCGACGGCCGAGACGCACCCGCAGGCGCCACGAATCCGGCCAGGACGGCAGCACCGACAATGACACCGACGATGCCTCCGATGATGATGGGGGTGATACCAGAGACGACGGCGGCGCCGGCGACGAGGAGGCTGATGGCGATGATTGCCAGGCCGAGAGCCACACGCGGCCGGGGCCGCTCGTCCACGACCGGCGTTGATGGCGCGAGCACGGCCTGCGCGATGTCGGCCAGCCGGGTCGCCTCGCGCTCGGCATCGCGTGCCTGCTGCGCGGCCTCGCGCAGGGCCGATTCGGCGGCGAGCGTCGGCGCCGGCGTGTCGACGGCCAGACCGATCCGCTCGCGGGCGGCCGCGGCGCGCTGATCTTCGGCGACCGCATCGCTGCGATGCTGGCCCGCGCGCCGCGCGGCCTCGATGGCGGTCGGGACGTCGCCGAGCAGCTGCCGGAAGACGACGACCAGATCGGGATCGGGCTCCTCGACGAGTGCCTCCTGCGGGGTGGCCGCAACGACGGCATCGAGCGCGGCGATGGCCTGCCGCAGTTCGACGATCCGTTCGAGCGTCGTGCGCTCGACGGCGAGCTCCTGCAGGCGCGCATCTGCATCGATCAGGCGCTGCTCACCCTCGGCGAGCGCATCGCCCGAGCGCTCCGTGGTGCTGATGGCCTTTTCGGCATCGCGCAGCGCGCGCCGGGCGGCGGTGACGGTCTTGAGGCCAACCGCGTAGGGCTGCTTATCACCCTGCTTCTTATAGAGCGCATTGGCACGGTCCTGCAACGCGTCGAGGACGGGCTGGGCGCCCGCGCCACCACCGAGCACAGCGGCAGCAAGCACGTTGGCCCGCACCTGCTTGTCATCGAGCAGACCAAGCTTGGCGACGTCCTTCGCAGCAAAGGTCTGGACGATGTCGAACAACTCGGGCGTGGCGAGGCCAAGCGCGCGCAGAAAGGCAGTGTCGCCAATCGGCTGACCCTGCTCGTCGGTGATCGACACGGTCGAGCCGTGCGTGCGTTCGATCCGGATCTGGTGCCCGTCGTCCGTGACGATGTCGACGCGGCCGGAGCGCTGGCCCCCACCCTTCGGCTCGCGCAGCGGCCCCTCGCTATCGCGGCGCAGCGCCGGGAACCCGAACAGCACGCCGCGGATCAGCTGCATCATCGAGCTCTTACCCGACTCGTTCGGGCCATGGATAACGGTCAGGCCCGCGGTGAGATCGAGCACACGCCCACCAATCGCGCCATAGGCGATCGCCTCGATGCGCGCGATCCTCATGCGACACCATCCTGCTCGAGGATCAGACCGAGGGCGAGATCACGCGCTGCGATCAGTCGCGCCTGAGGATCCTCCTCGGCCAGACCAGTCAGGGCGGCATCCGTCAACGAGCGCGTTCGATCCTCGAGGAACGCCTGCAACGCGGCCGGATCGGCAGCGAGTGTGTCGAAGCCCGCAAGGACTTCCGCAACGAAGGCGTTCGAGGCACGCAGCTCGTCGAGGTCGATCGCGGGACCGGCCTGCGAGACAATCCGTTCCCAGACCAGCTCGTCCGACTCCTGGTCGTCGAGTGCGGTACGCAACTCCTGCAGATAGTCATCCCCGATCAGCAGACCGTGCAGCGGGCCGCGCCCCGTGAGAATGACGCGCAGCAGCACGAGCCGCCCATCGGCCGAACGCACAACCTCGTCGGCGCGCCGCCGCAGCACGCGCTCCAGGTCGGCCTCGTCCTCGAGTTCGTCGATCGCGACTTCGACCGCCTCGAAGCGCACGCGGTCGAGCTCGACGCGTCGGTGGCCAAGTACCTGATCACCGGCGAATTCGACGACGACGGCACCATGCGGTCCGCGCTCGCCGGGTTTGGGCGAACGACCCTGCAGCGTGCCCGCGTAGATCACCGGCGGCGCCGCGTGCTCTTCGGAGTACGCATGGATGTGGCCTAGGGCCCAGTAGTCGAGCCGCGCGCGCAAGAGATCGTCAACCGAGCATGGTGCGTACGTGCCATGCCCCTCGCGCTCCCCCAACGAGCAGTGCAGCACGCCGACGTGGAGACCGGGCTCGTCCCCTCGCTCGTATAAGAGCGCCAGGTTCTCAGTAACCTCGCGCTTGCCAAACGAGGCGCCATGGATCGTCACCAACCCGCCGATACCCTCGAACGTCTCACTCGTATGCCTGTCGCGGGGAAAGACCGTGACTCCGTCAAGCCCGGCCAGTGGCGAACGGCCTGTCAATGGGTCGTGATTGCCGTGCACCGCGAAGACGCGAATACCCGCAGCATGCAGGCGGTCAACCCCGCGGCGCACGCGTGCACGCCCGCGCGGGGTGCCATCCGCGCGATCGAAGAGGTCGCCGGCGAGTACGAGGAACTCCGCCTCCTCGACGAGACAACAGTCGACGAGTGCGTCCCACGCCTCGAGCGATGCGTCACGGAGGCGATCATCGAGCCCCTCGCGCAACGATCCAATGCTCGTGAACGGGCTATCGAGGTGCAGATCGGCGGCGTGGATGAAGCGACGTGGCATGGCTGAAGGTCAGACGGGAGGCCTTACGACACCTGTCGTAGGCCTCCCACCAAACCTTACGCAACAACCCGGCTTGCGCCGACTACCGCCTACGCAGAAGTGTTGCTCTCAGCGAGCTTCTTGCCAGCCATCGCTGTAGCGATCAGAGCCATGCCGTCAAACAAGAGCTGGATGCCGACGAGCAGTCCGATCGCCCAATCTGCCGACGACGGCAGGTCGCCGATCACGAGCACGGCGATCAGGATCGAGAGCACGCCGTTGACGATCGTCCAGCCCGCGTTCGGTACCTTGCCGCGCATCGAGAAGCCCATGATCAGACGCATCACGCCGATCACGAGGAAGAAGATCGCGAGCACCCAGGTCAAGGTGATCGTGCCCTCGACGGGATTGATGATCAGCCAGACGCCAGCGATGACGTACAAAACTGCGACGATCGCGCTCCAGATGCGATGCCCCGTCGAGCCGCGCGAGATCGCCTCGGCGACGTAGGCGACAGCGCCGATCAGCAGCAGGATGCCGACGAGATAGGTGATCGTGACCGATGCGAGCGGCGGCAGGATGATCGCGATGGCACCGAGCACAACGGAGACGATGCCCGCAGTGAGCAGCAACTTCCAGCTCTTCGAGAGAGCCGCTTTCAGCTCGGGCGGGATGCCGGGCATGGCAGTGGACATGATTCCTCCAATTGGTTGTTGCAGTCAATTGTAGACGCCAACACCACGCGATTTCCTGCTCTGCGCCGGCGCGGTACGGTATGCGCATGCGTCACATACCCGACACGCTCGACCAGAACCGCGCGCTGCTGCTGATTGTCGATGTGCAGGAGAAGTTTCGTCCGCACATCGCCGGCTGGGACACGATGGTTGCGCACGTCGATGCACTCGCGCGTGGCTGCGTTGCGCTTGACGTGCCGATTATCGTCACCGAGCAGTACCCGCAAGGACTCGGCTCGACGATTGCCGAACTGACCCCGGCACTGGTTGGTGTGACACCGATCGAAAAACGCACCTTCTCCTCATTAGGTGTGCAAGACGTGCATGATCAGCTCGACCAATATGGCCGTGACCAGATCATCGTCTGCGGTATCGAGGCGCACGTCTGCGTACAGCAATCCGTCGCGGATATCTTGCGCAGCGGTCGATCTGCCCACGTCGCACTCGATGCCATCGCCAGCCGCACAAGCTCCAGTCGCGAAGTCGGCGTTCGTCGTATGCGCGCTGCGGGCATGGTGCCGAGCGGGGTCGAGTTGGCGCTGTTCGAGATGCTGGTCTCGGCCGAGCACCCGCAGTTCAAGGCGGTATCCACACTGGTGCGCGATCTGCCCCAGTCATTCCCCACTGCTGGAGCAGCAACATGAGCCTCGTCCTGCACGACAACACGCTCTCGTCGAATGCGCAGAAGGCGCGGCTGATGCTCGATATCGTCGGCCTCGATTACGACACACGTCACGTCCCCTTCGAAGCGGAACGCGCCGACTGGCACGTCGCAATCAATCCGATGGGAGGCATCCCTGCCCTGATCGACGGCGACTATACGCTCGCTGAGTCGAACACGATCCTGCGCTACCTCGCCGACCGCGAAGGCCGCGACGACCTCTATCCGCGCGACCCACAGGCGCGCGCAACGATCGATTGGGTGCTCGACCTCTGGGCGCTGGTGATGCGTCCCGCTCTCTTCCCGTATGAGGCAGCAAACTATGGAATCGTGATCGGCATCGGCATGTTCGGCAAGGAGTCAGCCCCAGCGGACGTGGTGCAAGCGCTCTTCAACAAGGCCGTACCGAAGCTCAATCAGGCCGCCCGGGTACTCGACCCAGTCGGACCATGGGCCTGCCTTGGTCGGTACACGATCGCCGACATCGCAGCCACGCCCGTGCTCCACCGCACCCTGCACGCACCGATCGACCTCGACCAGGTACCACGCCTGCAGCAGTGGGCCGAGGCCTGCGTCGCAGTACCCGAATGGCAAGCTCTCGTGCCGACCTGCGGCGTCCCAGACCGCTAACGCGTCTACTCGCGCTGGCGCCCTCCACGCGGCGAATTCGCGAGCGAACGCCGTGGGAAGATACGAAGGCCTCACCCCGCAAAGATCAGCAGGTCTCGCCTCCTGTGGGTGCCGCGAAGATCCGCTCGACGAGCACGTCCGCTTGTTGAGGAGCCTCCAAACTGAATATCCCTGCCGAGTTGGCGCGCAGCAACGTCTGTCCCGTCGAGCTAGCCGCGACACAATCGACAACGCCACCACTCGTCCAATACGGCATCCACCGCACACGCAAGCGATACATCCCCGGCTCGGTTACCTCGCCGACCAGTTGTGCATGACCCTGCATCGTGATCGTGGCTTTGCCTGGGCCCGTCATCAGCGGCGTCGGATTTGGCAATTCGTAGACCTTCCACGCACCCTGCTGCCAGACCAGGTCGAGCCCCGACCTCCCCGACCGCAACAGCAACGCTTCGGACTCTGCACCCTCCGTGTCGAGCGGCGTGTCGGCAAGCAGCACGTAGCGGACGGCTCGCGCACGCAACCAGGCCTCGTACTGCTGCGCCGTGATCCGCTTCTGATACAGCAGTGGGTTCTCTGCGAGATCGACCTGGCGGTACCAGCCGCGCACGAGCGCGTAGCCCGCTTCTGGGATCCAGTACGCCTCCCAACGGCCCGCCGTCTGCACCACCTCCACGCGATAGTCCGGCGTCTGATGCTGATCGAGGAAGGTGACAGCCGGCTTCCAGAACTCGGGCTGCGTCGGACGCGAGTCCGACCGCGTCGCCGCGTCATAGAGGTCGGGCACCGCGCCGTATCCGAACGACACCAGCAGGGCCGCAATGATCAGCAGCCGTGGACGCCACCCCGACAATCCGGCAGCAACAAGCATCAGTGGGAACGCCAAATAGCGCAGCCGGGCCAGATTGTCGCCGACGGGTGAGGGGATCGCGAATAGAAGCAGCGAACACGCCGCCCAGACGATCATCAGCCACATAATCAGACGCGCTTCGGGGCGCCGCCTCGCAACTGCCACACCAAGGATCGAGACTGCCAGCACAGCGAGTAGGTGGCCAACGAGAAACGGATACACGCCCTCGGAGGGAAACAGCCAGCCGATCAACAGCTGCACCACCACCAGCGCGCCAAGCCAGATCGCCACGACGACGGTACGGGGATCGACTCGGCGTCGCTCGAGTGCGACGGCGGCGAGAATCAGGGCGAGGAAGACGAACGCGAGTGGGCTCACCCCGAGCGTCAGAGCACCGAGCAGCGCGCCGATCACGACATGGCTACGCTGCAGCGCGATCAGGCATGCGAGCATCGCTGCCGCGCCGACCGCGTAGGCATAACCACCCGTAAAGAGTGGCCCGAGCGCGAGTAGACCAAAGGCGCGAGCACCCCACGCGGCGTGCACACCCCAGCGCTGGACCACGAGCACAGCGAATAGGGCAGCCGAACTAACCACCGCGAGCAGGCCAAGCGTGATCGGCCCGATCACCTGCTGGGGCAGGTACACCAGCAACGAGTACGAAACCAGCGGATAGTCGCCGCCGTACCAGAAATTGTCCCACAGGACCGCGTCGCGCTGGACGAGTAATGCGCGATAGAGATGCGCCGAAGCGTCGTCAGGCAGCGGCGTCAGCGTCTTCAACAACACTGCACCAACCAGGCACAGCAGTGCGGCGATAATCGCCTCGCGCACCACCACGGGCACACGTACGAAGAGCGTGCGCGGCGTCTCGGAGTACGCGCTCATCCTAGTAATGGTACGCGGCGCGGAGGCAAACCCCTATCGCTACAGCGAACTATCCGTTTGCGCTGAGGGAGCCGCCCTCGGCCTCAACAGCCTTGCGGCAGGCTGGTCGGGCCAGTACGGCGTCATAGTGCCGTGCGATTGCGGGGTCCGACCACCATCTGCCAGCGCCAGGTATATCGGAGCCCCAAGAGGACATCATCGCGAGGTAGATATCGGCGATTGAGAAGCGCTCACCTTGTATGAACGGTCCGTCACCAAGCCTGCCGGCGATGTGATCGCGTAGCTCGGTCAGTTCGGCGATCGCCGAAGCTTTCACGGCGTCGACTCCCGCGGGATCAGTCGTGTGCCGAGCGGCATAGAAGTTGCGTAGGTAGGCGGGCTGGACGGTGTTCGTGAGGAAGATCAGCCAACGCATCGTCTCGGCGCGCTCGGCCGTGCCAAGAGCGGGGATCAATCCGGCTGCAGGGTGCGTGTCGGCGAGGTGCAGGCAGCACGCTGCCGCCTCGGTCAGCACGAGGCCATTGTCGTCGAGCGTCGGCACCTTGCCGAACGGGCTCAACTCGATGTAATTGGGGGGCGCCGTCGGCACGCCATCATCGGTGCGCTCGACGAGCACGAAGTTGTAGTCGACCCCGATCTCTTCGAGAACCATGTGCGGGGCGGTGGTGGCAGTGCCCGGGATGCCGTAGAGGGTAATCATGCGTGGCAGCGTAGCGTTCGTGTTGGGGTCAGGGGGCGGACGCCACATCCGCGGGGTTGTGAGGTCCGCCCCCCATCACACAACCACGCTCGACAGACGATTTGGGGGGGGCGGACCTCACAACCCCGCGGATGTGGCGTCCGCCCCCTGACCCCAACACGAAATCTCAGCTCCACCCAGGTCAACCACAACCGCCCCTGGTTTCGTGATGGGGCGAGGCTCGATTTCGTGATGGGGTCAGACCCCATCACGAAATCAGGCTAGAAATCGGCGCGCGAGTGGCCTGGAATCCAGTCCGTTCCCGCCAAAGGTACGCGGGCCATCGCCGCCGCCTCGATCGTCAAGGCGACCAGATCTTCGGGCTCGAGGTTATGCACGTGGCTCTTGCCGGCGGCCCGCGCGAGCGTCTGCGTCTCGAGCGTCATCGTCCTCAGATAGTTGTTGAGGCGACGACCGCCAAGCTCGGGGTCGAGCCGCTTCGACAACTCGGGATCCTGCGTCGAGATGCCCGCCGGATCCTTGCCCTCGTGCCAGTCGTCGTAGTATCCCGCAGCCGAGCCGATCTTCTCGTACTCCGCCGCGTAGGCCGGATCGTTATCGCCAAGGGCGATCATCGCGGCCACACCAATCGACACGGCATCCGCGCCAAGCGCGAGCGCTTTTGCGACATCCGCGCCAGTACGAATACCACCCGACACGATCAACTGCACCTCGCGGTGCATACCGAGCTCCTGGAGCGCCTCAACGGCCTGCCGAATACAGGCCAGCGTCGGCAGACCAACATGCTCAATAAAGACATCCTGCGTGGCAGCGGTGCCGCCCTGCATGCCGTCGAGCACAATCACGTCCGCACCCGCCTTGACGGCCAGTTGCGTGTCGTAATACGGGCGACTCGCACCAATCTTGATATAGATCGGCTTCTCCCAATCGGTGATCTCGCGGAGCTCTTGGATCTTGATCTCCAGATCGTCCGGCCCCGTCCAGTCGGGGTGCCGACAGGCGCTGCGCTGGTCGATGCCCTTCGGCAAGTTGCGCATTTCGGCGACACGATCCGTAATCTTCTGGCCCAGCAGCATGCCCCCGCCACCCGGCTTCGCACCCTGCCCGACGACGACCTCGATCGCGTCGGCTCGACGCAAGTCATCGGGATTCATGCCATAGCGGGAAGGCAGCAATTGGTAGACAAGGATCTCGGAGTGACCCCGCTCCTCTTCGGTCATGCCACCATCGCCCGTCGTCGTCGACGTGCCCGCCATCGTGGCGCCGCGACCAAGCGCCTCCTTGGCCTGGCCCGAAAGTGCACCGAAGCTCATGCCGGCGATCGTGATCGGGATCTTCAACTCGATTGGCTTCTTCGCAAAGCGCGTACCGAGCGTCACGCTCGTGTCGCAGCGCTCGCGATACCCCTCGAGCGGGTAGCGCGACATGCTCGCGCCAAGAAATAGCAAGTCATCGAAGTTCGGCAACTTGCGCTTGGCGCCGAAGCCGCGAATGTCGTAGATGCCTTGTGCGGCGGCACGGCGAATCTCTGCGATCGCGTTGCGATCGAACGTGTAGGACTCGCGCAGACCCGGCCGCCAATGCGTGCCGGGAGCCTCGTAACCGTTGTCGTCACTCATGGTTCGTCTCCTCGGCCTAGTACTCGCCGGCGTTGTCAATATTGAAGGTATAGAGCCGCCGGGCCGATCCGTAACGCTTAAACTCGTCGACCTTGGCGTCCGCACCCGCAGCCTCGAGCAGCCGCCCGAGCTCTTGGCGATGGAAATCCTTGAGCTCCTTCTCGACGCAATCTGCGCCGAGCCCCTCGACCGTCCCACGCACATAGATGTGGGTCTCGTAAATCGAATCGCCGAGCGAGTCGCCCGCGTCGCCGCAGACAACGAGCACGCCACTCTGCGCCATGAAGGCACTCATGTGGCCGACGTCGCCCTTGACGACGATCTCGACGCCCTTCATCGAGATACCGCAGCGCGAGGAGGCATCGCCGTCGACAACGACCAAGCCGCCACAACCCGTTGCCGCGCAGGCCTGCGAGGCGTTCCCGGTGATGTGGATCGAACCGCTCATGATGTTCTCGCCGACACCCACACCCGCGTTGCCGTTGATGCGGATGTGCGCGAGCTTGTTCATGCCCGCGGTGTAATAGCCCGTGTGGCCCTCGATCTCGATGTCGAAGGCGCCATCGATGCCGACGGCAAGCGCATGCGCGCCCTTCGGGTTGAGGATACGCCAGTAGGTCGGACCGCCCTGCTTGGCAGCGTCGTGCAGCCGCTGATTCAACTCGCGGCGCGACGTGACTGCGAGGTCGATGACTTCGATGTCGGTTGCGGTCGTCATCACACCTTCTCCTTTTCCCACGAGTAGATCGTCGCGGGTGCAGGCTCCCAAGTGCGGGCCTTTTCGGCGCCAGGCAGCGTCGCGATCGAGCGATACTCGGACGCCATTGCAACCCATTCATCTGTCTCGGCGAGCACTGCGGGCTTACAGGCGATCGGATCGCGTAGGACGGCAAAGCCATCGCGCGTGCCGATCAGGAACGTGTAGAAGCCGTCGAGATCCTCGAGGCAGCCCTCGAGCGTCTCGTTGAGCGTCGCGCCCTCCCGCAACCGCCACATCATGTACCCCGCCGCGACCTCGGTGTCGTTGAGCGTCTGGAAGCGGATGCCCTCACGCTGCAACATGCGGCGCAGGCTCGCGTGGTTCGAGAGCGAGCCGTTGTGCACGATGCAAAGGTCGAGCCCTGTCGAGAACGGGTGCGAGCCAGCGGTCGTGACTTTCGACTCGGTCGCCATCCGCGTGTGGCCGAGTGCGTGCGTGCCGTAGAGGCTCGTAATGTCGAACGTCTCGATGAACGCCTCGGGGCGTCCCGTCTCCTTGTAGATCTCGATCGCCTCTCCAGCGCTCATGATTTTGACGTCCGGATGATGCTCCTCGACCCAGCCCTGGGCCGCATTCGCATCGGTGTGCGCCACAACAACCGCGTGGTTGCCGCGTCGCCCAACGCCCTTGTCGGCACCGTATGCCTCCTTCAGGCCCTTGCGTAGCGCGCTCCAGTCGAAGTCGGGATCATCGTGCTGCAACGTCAACTTGGTGTGGCCAGCCGGCACGGCATCGCGGTAGAACGCAACGCCCGCACTATCTGGCCCGCGGTCGCCCATCTCGTGGAGCATCGGTGCAAGCATCGCGCCGAGGTTCGCTTCTACTTCTGGGGTCTTGGCAAAGAGCCCAACGATTCCGCACATACGGGCCTCCAAACGTCAAGGTCGCTGCGCTTCGCGGGGTGCGCAGGCGACAGTGGCGTAATGGTACAGGCACCGCTCCTTTAGTGCGTGGCTTGCATATGTTCGCGATTGACTGACTTTGCTGACGCCATCTGGAGTCTTCGAACGTCGTGTGGATTACCCCGTACGCTTGCTCTATGCAGTGGGATGCGATCATCGTCGGCGGGGGCCACAATGGCCTGACCGCAGCCGCGTACCTTGGCCTTGCGGGCAAGCGCGTGCTCGTGCTCGAGCGACTCGACGAGATGGGTGGCGCAGCCGTCTCAGAGCGTCCCTTCAAAGGCGTTGACGTCTGCCTGTCGCGTTACGCCTACCTCGTCTCACTGCTGCCCCGCGAGATCATCGAAGAACTCGGATTACAGCTTGAGTTGCGATCCCGCACGATCTCGTCGTACACGCCGACTATCCGCGACGGGCGCCCGACCGGACTGCTGATATCCGGCCACCCAGCTACGACGGCCCGCTCGTTCCGATCACTGACGGGCAGGGACGACGCTTGGGATCAGTGGCAGTCCTTTGCGGCGGATGTCCTTACGATCGCGACACGCCTGGCGCCCACCCTGCTCGGAACGCTGCCATCGAGAGTCGAAGCCGAACGGCTCTTCAGCGATGTTCCCCAGCTGTGGGAGTCACTCGTCGAGCGCCCGCTGGGCCAATGGATCGAGCGGGTATTTTCGGAGGACCTCGTGCGCGGCATCGTGCTGACCGACGGTCTGATCGGCACCTTCGCCTCGGCCGATGCTCCTTCGCTGAATCAGAACCGCTGTTTTCTCTACCACGTGGTTGGCGATGGCACCGGCGACTGGAAGGTGCCGGTTGGCGGCATGGGCACTCTGACCGCAGCGCTCGCGGCTGCGGCCACCCGCGCGGGTGCCGACCTACAGACGGGCGCGACGGTCGTCGCAATTCGACCTGGTGTCGCCTCGGCTGATGTAACGTGGCGGGCCAAGGACGGAGAGCACACCGCTACGGCACCCGTCGTGCTCGCGAACGTCGCACCCGCCGTGCTCGCACAACTGCTCGGGGAGGCAGCTCCCACACCCGCCCCGGAGGGCGCACAGTTGAAGGTCAATATGGTGCTCAAGCGCCTGCCACAGCTCCGCAGCGGCCGAGATCCGAGAGAGGCGTTTGCCGGCACGCTCCACATCGACGAGGGCTATGCGCAACTCGAAACGGCCTATCGCGAGGCAGCGGCTGGCCGCATGCCGACGCACCCACCGAGCGAGTTGTATTGCCACACGCTGACCGACCCGACCATCATGTCGCCCGAACTGCGCGCACAGGGATACCAGACGCTAACCCTCTTTGGCCTGCACGCACCGGCGCGCCTGTTTGCAGACAACCCGCAGCAACGTACGGCCGAGTTGCTGGAGCGCACCCTCGCGGGTTTCCAGGCGCACCTCGACGAGCCCCTGATGGACGTGATCGCGCTTGATCAGGATGGACGCCCTTGTATCGAGGCAAAGTGTCCGCAGGATCTCGAGGAATCGCTCGGGCTGCCCGGCGGCAACATCTTCCATCGCGACCTGCAGTGGCCATGGGCGGAGCAGGACATCGATATCGGTCGTTGGGGCGTCGAGACGCACCACGAGTGCGTCCTCCTCTGCGGTAGTGGCGCCCGTCGCGGTGGCGCAGTCAGTGGCATCGCGGGCCGCAGTGCGGCGATGCATCTGCTCGGCCGCCGCTGAGGCGTCTCAGCGAAACCGATTAGGATCGAGCAGTGGGTCAACGACCGTGCTCGCAATCGTCACGAAGTCCGCTACCAGCTCGCCCGTGACGGGAGCGAGGGTGATGCCGAGCGTGCCGTGTCCGGTAGCGATGATCACGCGGGCGTCGTGCGCGAGTGGGCCGATCAGCGGCATGCTGTCGGCGCTGAGCGGCCGTTGTCCCATCCAGATGCTCGATGGCTGGTCGGGGATTCCTACGAGGTTGCGTTGCGCTGCCTCGCGCAAGGCCAGCACGCGTTGGCGGTCGATGGTGTCGGGGTCGGTGCCGATTTCGAGCGTCCCGGCGATACGCAATCGTCCAGCGAGTGGCGTTGCCACGCAGTGTGCCTCGGAGAAGTAGATCGGCCGTTGCAGATCGGTCGCAGCCCCAGCAAACTCGACGTGGTACCCCTTCGCTGGTGTGATCGGCAGCGATGTTTCGAGCTCGTCTGCAAATCGTCGCGACCAGACACCTGCGGCAACGACAACGCGCTCACACTCGAGCACGCCACGCGTGGTCTCGAGTCGCACAGCGGCACCGCTGCGATCGATCTCGAGCACGTCGACGCCCTCGATGATCGTGCCGCCCTCTGCGCGAATACCTTCGGCAAGCCGCTCGATCAAGACCGCCGAGTCAACATGACCATCATCCGTGGAGAGCGCGCCATGCGTCGCGTTGCGGACAGAAGGCTCGAGCATCGCGATCGCTGCCGCGTCGAGTTCCTGGATTGTAAAACCCGCTGCACGCTGTTCGGCGACGACGGTCGCTCTAGCCGCCGCCGCGCCCGGGCCCGACCAGAGATTGAGCGTGCCCTTCATGACGAGGCCCGTGCCGAGCCGCTCACTCCATTCTTGATGCAGCATCGTGCTGCGCACGGCTAGTGCACGCAACCGCACTGTGCCCTCGTCCGCGGACGTAGTACTGCGCGAGGCAGCCACAAAACGCGCGATCCACGACAGCTCGCTGGGGCGTCCGCGTAACTTGAGCGGCGCCTTTCCGTCGAGCAGGTAGCGGAGACCGTCGCGTAATGCTGCGGGTGCTGCAATGCGTTCGGCGTGAGTCGGCGTGACCATGCAGGCGTTACCGATCGAGGCACCACTGCCAAGCTGATGACGCTCGAGCACGACAACGCTGACGCCGCGTCGGCTCAACGCATAGGCCGCACTGAGACCGATCGCGCCACCGCCGATCACGACGACGTCAGCTCGCGATGGCAGTGCGTCCATGGCACTGATGATATGGCCATTCTGTTTTCTGCCCGCCGCCTACGCGGCAAGCGGCCCTATTTCCCGCGGAAGCGCGAGACGAGACGCCAAGCGCCCGGCAGCAACGCGCCAGCCAGGTAGAGCTTGAGTAGGTCGCCTGGCACGAATGGGTAGAGGCCGTATTCGAACGTCGTTGCCAGATCGAGGCCCTGATTCTGCTTGAGCCAGACCAACCCGCAGACGTAGATGATTACCGTGCCGGTCAGCATGGCCGCCACGGCCGAAGAAAACCGGCGGTCCCATTTGCACTGCGCCAAGGCACCGACGACCACGGCAGCTGCGATAAAGCCGATCAGGTACCCGCCGGTGGCTCCGATCACGACGTCGAGACCGTGTGTGCGACCGGCAAAGACCGGTAGGCCGACGATACCCATCAGCACATAGAGCGAGGCTGTCAATCCGCCACGTACGGCGCCGTACGACGCGCCGATCAGCAGCACACCAAACGTCTGCAGTGTCAGTGGCACCGGAGTAAAGGGCAGGGCGAACGAGATCTGCGCACAGAGCGCGAGCAAGAGCGCGCCACCGAGGATCAGGAGCGCGTCGGCCAGGATCCCTGTTCGCGGGATGGTGGCAAGACGAAGAGTGGCTGCATTCATGCCGTGGAGGGTACCAGTGACGGTCGATGGTTGTCGACGCTGGGGCACGTACTGTGCTGACCGCACGGGTCGGCTACCAGCGCACCGATCAGGTGTCGCATGCGAGATCGATGGTCTCAGTCGTGCACTGTGCGGACGGCGCAATCTGACTGATTGTCCGCAAGATAGCTTTGCTGTGCGGGTTGCGATTGAAGTCGAGTAACGCGCCGTCGTCGCGCGTAAAACGCACTGCATTGCCCTTCCGCCTTACCGCGATCAGACGGTCGAGTGGGATCTCTACGGCCAGACCGTCTGGCCGCATCAGAGCGACGTGAGTTTCCGTAATCACGTGATCTTCAATCCAAAGTCGCCGCCGACCCAGCCAACCGAGCGCGAGGGCCACGATCGCGAGCAACACAAACGCGGCCGACCACCACGCGCTGGTCGTTGCGGTGATGGCGATCAGCAGGATGATCGCCATCAGGATCCCCATCATCAGCGCCGGCGGTTGGCGCCGGTGACGATGCAAAACCTGCGGCTGACTCGAGGCGCATTCCATTACACCCATCTGCCAAACATACTCGACCTGCCCGACCTCCGACAGAACCCGCGACCGCGCTACGGTTCCCCTGCATGCTCCCCGTGCTAATCATCGAGCAAGACGCCAAACTGCCTGGACACGGGCTACTCGGCCAGCGGATTGCTGCGGCAGGTCTCGAGCGCGCCAGCGTCAACGCCTGGAGCGACGACTTAGCGACAGTCGACCCAACCCGCTACTCGGCGGTGATCGCAATGGGCGGCAATGCCAGCGCATTCGATGTCGAGCGCGACCCGTGGCTGCTCGGCGTGCAGGACCTGTTCGAGCGCACGATCGCCGCGGCGACGCCCGCCTTCGGCATCTGTCTCGGTGGCCAGGTGCTGGCACGCACGCTGGGCGCTGATGTGCGCATCGGCGAGACCGGCGAGTACGGCTGGCACGAGATCTCTCCGCTGCCCGCCGCGGCTGACGATCCCGTGCTGTCAGCGTTGACGCAACGATCCGGCACTATGCAGTGGCATCGCGACACGTTCGACGTGCCCGCGGGCGCCGTGCGGCTCGCCGAGTCAACAGCAACGGTAAACCAGGCCTTTCGCTTCGGCTCCACCACTTGGGGTATCCAGTTCCACCCCGAGGTCGAAGTCGACGTGTTCGATATCTGGCAGGCAAACCACCCCGGGGCGGCGGCGGCGACCGGAATGACACTGACGGAGTTGCGTGCGACTGTCGTGCGCGGGTGCGATGCCTCGCGGGCCTGGCGCAGCGACCTCTTCGATCGGTTCCTGGCAGTCGCCAAGGGCAACACTCGATGAGCGAGCAACTATGGCTGCTGACTGCCGGAGAGCTCGCACGGCGCATTGCCGGTGGCGAGCTGACATCCGTGGCCGTTGTTCAGAGCGCACTCGACCGCATCGCGCACGTCAACCCGCAACTCAACTGCTTCTGCTTTGTCTTTCCTGAGCGCGCACTCGAACAGGCCCGTGTGGCCGATGCAGCGGTCGCTGCGGGCCAGCCGCTCGGCCCGCTGCACGGCGTCCCGATCGCGATCAAAGATCTGACTCCCACGAAGGACGACCGGACGACGCTCGGGTCGTACACGCATGAGCACTGGATCCCGGACTACGACAGCGTCATCGTCGAGCGCCTCCACGCCGCCGGCGCGATCGTCGTAGGCAAGACGACGACGCCCGAGTTCGCGTACTCGAGTTTTACCCGTAGCCCGCTGTGGGGCGCGACGCGGAATCCGTGGAACCCGGCGCTGAACCCGGGCGGCTCGTCCGGCGGTTCGGCTGTCGCCGTCGCGACGGGCTGCGTGCCGCTCGCCGAGGGCTCCGACATGGGCGGCTCGGTGCGGATCCCTGCCAGCTACTGCGGACTCGTTGGTCTCAAGCCTGCCTTCGGTCGCATTCCACTCGACGTCGTGCCATCGGGTTGGGACACGATTCACCACTTTGGCCCGCTTGCCCGCACGATCGACGATGCGCGCCTCTTCTTGCTGGCCGCTGCTGGCTATGACGACCGCGATGCGCTCTCCTTGACCGCGACGATCGATTGGACGGCGCCGATTCCAAACGACGTGCGCGGCCTACGGCTCGCGCTGGATGTCGATCTCGGCGACTACGTGGTCGACCCGCAGGTCGAGCGCGAGGTGCGGGCTGCTGCAGCTGCTCTCGCCGACGCTGGCGCGCTTGTCGAGGAGGTCGAGCTCGGCTGGGATCGTTCCGTGGCAGACGCGTGGGGCGAGCACTGGAGCGTCTACCTCGCCGCCTGGTTCGGGCATACGCTTGCCGACTATCGCGACCAGATGGATCCGACGGTTGTGCGACTGATCGAGCACGGGCAAAAAATGGATGCGGTCACCTTTAAGCGGCTCGAGATCGCACGCAACGCGGCCTGGGCCAAGCTCGCCGCCGTGCACCGCGACTATGACGCGCTGCTGTGCCCAACGATGGCGCAGCTCCCGCCACCGATCGATACCGACGAGTACGCCGAGTACTACACCCAGCCTGATGGGCGCTACCACGCACTCGATATGACGAGCCAGTTCAACTTCACAAGCCCGTGCCCGGCCCTCAGCGTGCCCGCTGGCTGGTCGGACGAGGGACTGCCGATCGGCCTGCAGATCGTGACGCGCAAGGATCGCGACGACGTCGCCCTCCAGATCGGTGCAGCGGTCGAGCGGATTCGCCCCTGGGCCGACCGACGACCAAGCGTCGGCTAGTTACGCCCCGCCGACACCTGGCCCCGGGTCGGGGCCCCAGGGATCGCGCGCGTCGTCGGGTAACGGCACGTCGATCGCAGCCAGGTAGCCCGCAATCATGCGATAGATGCCGGCGAGCACGCTCAGTTCGAGCACACCCTCGACACCATACGTCTCAGCAACGCGCTCCTGCAGGTCGGCGGAAATCGACTGCAGATTGAGCGCCGCGAGCGTCAAGGCGACGACATCTTGTTCGTGCGGCGACAGCGCTGCGTCGTCGTAGTTCCCCCGGCGGAGGGCCTCGATCACCGGCTGCGGCAGTCCGGCACTACGCGCCGTTGGCTCGTGCTTCGACCAGACGTAGGCACACTGCGTCTCGGTCGCGACCGCCAGCGTCGCTGCCTCGCGGTAACGATCGGGCACGATGGCAGCAGTGCGATAGAACCGCCCGACCTCGAGCATCAGCTCGGCGAGCCCCCGATGCAGCACGAGTGTGCCGTAGAGCCCATCGAGGCGCCCGCGCTGCGCCTGGAGTTCGGCATACAACGCCTCCTGCTCCGCGTCGCGGACTGCTCGCTCGCCTAGGTCAGCCATCCGCGCAGCCTAACGCGCAGCGCCCATCCGCACTAGCCGCGCGGAAACCGCATCACACCACCACTCGGCGTCAGGACCGCGTGGACCGGCAGGTCGTGCGGCTCCGTGGGGACCACATCCAGGATCTCGTCATCAGCAACGACGGCGATCACCATGCCGCCTGCTCGCTGCAGAGCGCGGTCGTAACAGCCACCACCCTGCCCGAGTCGCCGACCCGCAGCATCGATCGCGAGTGCCGGTGCGAGGATCGTATCCGCCTTGCCGATCGCCGCGACACCGAGCCGAGGAGCCGTCGGCTCGAGCAGACCAAACCTGGCCTCCACCAGATCAGCCGCACCTGTGTACTCCGCCCAATCCAAATCCATATCGTCAAGGGTGATCGGCAGGAGCACCCGGCGACCATCTGCGACCAAAGCATCGAGCAGTGGCAGCGTCGGCACCTCGCCACCAGCACCGACGAAGGCCGTCAGCGTCTGTCCGGGCAGCGCCTGCGCGTGCGCTGCGAGCAGAATCGACCAACCAGCGAGATCCTCAACGGACCGCGCCGCGCGGCGCGTGCGCACCTCACTCCGCAGAGCGCGCTTATCCATCAGGTGGAGGTTTCGGTCGCGACCGACTCAGCCACCGGCTGTCGAGCTGCGACAGGTGGATACTCGGCCGTTAGCGCGCGCACGCTCGGCGTACCGAGCACGAACGCAACGTTTATAAGCACCGCAATCGCAGCCAGCAGCACCGCACCCGTCATGCCAATTGCGCCTGTGATCGGCCCGACCAAGACCATGCCCAATGGCAGCATCGCGACGCTGCCGAGCGTGCGAAACGAGCCAACGCGAGAGCGCAACTCTGGTGGGACCTCGCGCGTAATCGTCGTCTCGCGCAGCGTGCCCGAGATCGAGATGATCGCACCGGCCATGATGCCACCAGCGGCTAGCACCCAGATCGGTGGCGCTACTGCGAGCATCACAAAGAAGAGCGCGAAGGGGATACTCAACAAATACGAGAGTACGAGCGGACGCCGCGGCCTGAGTTTCATCGCCGTCAGACCACCAATCAGTAAGCCAACCCCGAAGCCCGAAAGGATTGCCGCCCATGCCGTCGAGCCGCCCAGCTGCTCGTCCGAAATCGCCGGACCAACCGCATAGATCGATGGCAATACGATGATCGCGTAGAGCACCTCTCCCGCCACGACGATAACGAGCCAGCGTCGCGAGCTAAACGCCTGCCAGCCCGCAGCGAGGTCGGCGCGGAAGTTGCGGTTGCGCCACGGGTTTGGCTTGCCGCGGGTCTGCATGAAGGCCAGACAAGTTGCGCTGATCGCAAACGTGCAGACATCAACAGCAATCGCACCGGCGGGGCTGATCGTGGCGACGAGGATGCCACCGACAGCACCACCAACAGCAATTCCAAGCGCCGGCGTCGTCGAGAGCAGACCATACGCCTCCTGGAGCCGACCCTCCGAAACGGTCTGTGGAATGACCCCGCTCAGCGCCGGCCGAAAGAACGCCTCGCCCATGCCGTAGATCGCCATCAGCCCGACCAGCAGCCAGATACCTCCCGTATCGCTGATCAGCGCGACGAACACGGCGAGCATCACCACGCCGCGAATAATGTCGCTCGCCAACATCACTAAGCGGCGTGGTAGCCGGTCCGCCCAGACACCACCAATCAGCAGAAAGATCGCATTCGGGACTGCTCGCGCTGCCAAGACAAGCCCGACCATGCCAACCGAACCACCCATCTCGAGGATCGCGAACGGCAGTGCGATCATCGAGATCGCATCGCCAACGATCGATGCGGCCTGGCCGCTCAACAGCAACGCAAAAGAGCGCTCTCGCAGACACCCTGGTAGCGAGCGAGAAATCGTGATTCCGGCCATGCCCCCACTATCGCATGCGCGATCACGCCAGGCGGTAGGCGGACGCTGCCATGGACAGGCCGGTCTACCCTTCCAGACATGCTGGATGCTGCCACGACCCAACGGATTCGCCGCGTGCTCGCCGAGCGCCCCAACAAGCCGCTCGGTGTCGTGCTCGACGTGGGTTTCACCAATGGGCTCACCTCGGCTAGAGCGCTGCGCGATGCCGGTGCGCCCGTCATCGTCGTCGACCATCGCCGCGGCGCCTTGGGCTTTAGGTCGCGCGGCGTCGCTCCCGTCTTGGCACCGGATCCGGCAGTCGATGAGGAGGGCTTCATCGACGTGCTCACGGAGCTCGCAGCGATCTCGGGTCGCTCCGGATTTCTGTTCCCCACGCATGACGCGCATCTTGTCGCGGTCTCAAAACACGCCGATCGCATCGCGCCGCTCGTCCTGCCTGGCTCGCACTGGGACATCATCGGGCCGCTGATGGCGAAGATTCCTCAGCTCGACCTCGCCGAGCGCGCCGGCGTGCCGATCCCCCGCTCGTTCATGCCGACGACACGCGAGGAGGCCGAGGCGGCAGCCGCACAAATTCCCTACCCAGCGATCGCGAAGCCAAGTATTGGCATCAATTTCAAACACACTGAGAAGGTCCAGGTACTGCTCGCCAATACGCCCGCAGAACTCGTCGATGGCTACGAGCGGATCGCGGTGACGGGCGACCGCGCGATCTTCCAAGAGGTAATCCCTGGCGGCGACGACGCGCTCTGGACCGTCGGGTCGTTCAGCTCGGGTGGCGGTAACGCGATCGGCACCTTCTGTGGGCGCAAGCTCGTCCAACGCCCACCGATTTTTGGCACCTGTCGCGTCGGCGAGGCGCGCTGGGCCGACGAACCGATCGCCTACGCCGACGCGCTGCTGCGCACCAGCGGCTTCGATGGCATTACCCAGATCGAGTTTAAGCGCGACCCGCGCGATGGCTCGTTCCGCCTGATCGAGATCAACCTACGCACGTGGCAGTGGCACTCACTCGCCCGTCGCTGCGGCGTCGACCTGGTTGGGTTGTGTTACCGCTCGGCCTGCGGCGAGACCGTGCCACGCACGATCTCTGGCTCGCGGCACGATGGTCGCCGTTGGGTGGCGGCGGTGCCACACCTGCGCGCGGGTATCGGCGGTCGCGAGAGTTTCGGTAGCATCGTCAAGCCGCTTACCGGGCTGATCGAGGAGCCCGTCTTTAGTTGGCGCGATCCCAAGCCCGGAGTGGTCCAGCTAGCAGGCCTCGTCGTTGGCCCGATTAAGCGGCGCCTCAAGCGGGGCTAATGCTCGGGGTGCTTGCCGGGCTTATTTCGTGATGGGGTCAGGCTCGATTTCGTGATGGGGTCAGGTTCGATTTCGCGGTGGGGTCAGGTTCGATTTCGCGGTGGGGGGCGGACGCCACAACCGCGGGGTTGTCATGTCCGCCCCCCATACTCAACCACGCTCGACAGACGGTTTTAGGGGGCGGACAT
>Ga0105050_10000149_pt1 | contig 92612 bp, 80 predicted proteins | sample FRY01_FD_78088 | JGI IMG/M metagenome (GOLD analysis project Ga0105050, IMG submission 78088) | Freshwater microbial communities from Lake Fryxell liftoff mats and glacier meltwater in Antarctica - FRY-01 | ecosystem: Environmental > Aquatic > Freshwater > Ice > Glacier meltwater ... | reverse complement strand
GAACCCCCCGAAGAACCCCCTCGCCGAAAACAAAGAAAGTCCTGGTCGGAGGAAACAACCTCTGACCAGGACTTTCGTACGTCGGGCTGACAGGATTTGAACCTGCGACCCCTTGTCCCCCAGACAAGTGCGCTACCAAGCTGCGCTACAGCCCGTACCGGGGCACAAGTGCCCCGTATGTGAGAGCCGAACTCTATCGACCGAATCAGGGGTCGAGTGTTCTCGTAAAGAATCTGCGCATCAAGTGCGCAAACAAATCACGCAAAGCTCAGAAGAACATATCGACGAAGCGGAAACCGAGGTAGAGGACCAGCGCCACCACCATCAGTTTGAAGTGCCACGGAGCCTTCTCGTCGGCGGCCTTGTCAGCATCGCTGTGGGCGTGGCCCTCGGTCACCTGTTCACCACAGTTCGGGCAGGTGCCGTCGTTCTGCATCGAGTTCGGCGTCCAATACTTCGCACAAGGCTCACACCACGGCATCATCGGCTCGATTCAGGCGCGCTTACGAACGCGCAGTTTGATCGGCGTCGAACCCATGTCGAGGTCTTCGCGAATCCGACGCTCGAGATAGCGCAGGTACGTGCGGTCGAGTTCGCGGTTGACGAACAGGGTGAACGTCGGCGGATCGGTCGCTCCTTGCACTGCGTACAGCACTCGCGCGCCGCCGGAGTGGGGCTGAGCCTGTTGGGCCGCAGCGATGATCTTGTTGACGCTCTTGGTCGGCACACGCTTGTGGTACTGACGGATCGATTCCTGAAGCAGGGGGTGCAGCTTGTGCACGTTCTTACCGCTGAGTGCCGAGATTTTCAGCACCGGCGCGTCGCCGAGGAATGCAAGTTTGCGGGTTACTTCTGACTGCACTTCGAGGCGGTCCTCGCTGCCGACCATCTCCCACTTGTTCAACACGATGATGATGGGGCAACCCGATGCATCGACTCGCTCAGAGAGCCGCTGGTCTTGGCCGGTTACACCGACCGTGGCGTCGATCACGAGCAGCGCAATGTCGGAATCGTCGATCGCTCGGAGCGCACGGACGAGTGAGTAATACTCTGCCGAATCGTCGATCTTGCCGCGCTTACGCATGCCAGCGGTGTCGACGAACACGATCGGACCGTCTTCGGTTTCGACGAGCGTATCGATCGCGTCGCGGGTCGTGCCGGCGAGGTCATGGACCACGGCACGATCGGCGCCAACGAGATGGTTGAACAGTGTCGACTTGCCAACGTTCGGGCGGCCGACGATGGCGACACGAGGTGGCGGCTTGTTGTCGCCGAGGTCGATGATCGCGTCGATCGCTGCCAGCTGCTCTTCGGTGAAGTTTGACCCGTCGGCTTCGTCGACTTCGACTGCTCGCTGGGGTAGCAGCGCAATCACCTTGTCGAGCAAGTCACCTGCACGGCGGCCGTGAAGTGCGCTCGTTGGAATCGGGTCGCCGAGCCCGAGACCCATGTACTCCCAGATCTCCCGTTCGCGGCGTGAGTTGTCAGCCTTGTTGGCGACGATCAACACCTCGGTACCGGTGCGGCGAACCCAGTTGGCTATCAGCTGGTCGTCGTCCGTCAGCGGCGCCGACGCGTCGACCACGAAAAGTACGACGTCGGCTTCGCGCACCGCCTCTTCCACCTGTCGCGACACCTTTGCTTCGAGTTCGCTACCGCCAGGCATCCAGCCGCCGGTGTCGACCACGAGGAAGGGGACGTCGAGCCACTCAGCCTCGAGCACCTTGCGGTCACGGGTGATGCCGGGCCTGTCTTCGACAATGGCCTGCTGGCTACCAACAATGCGATTGAACAGCGTCGACTTACCGACGTTCGGGCGACCGATGATGACGACGCTGGGAAGATCGGCGTCGGGATCAGCAGGCATCATCTCGTCGAGGTCGCTGATTGCCTCTGGATTCAGATCAAGCGGATCGTTCGGAAGCTTTGTTCCACCGCCCATTGCGTTGGTGGTGTCATCGGTACTCATGCTGGTGTCCCTGCGGGTTGTTCGAGCGCCGCGCGAAGCGCGATGCCGTCGGTGGTGATGACCTCGACAGGTCGTGGAAGATCCGAGATGGCGACGCCATCGAGGAAGCGCCCGTCGTCAGACAGACACACGTCGGGCAGCAAATAGCGATGCCCCTCGGGTTCGCCGGCCAGCACGCGGCTGACATCTTCGCCGGTCATCAGGCCGGTGACGCCGGTATTACCTCCGAAGAACTCGTTAGCCACGGTCAAGATACGCACATCGGTGCGGCCAAGAGACTCGATCAGCGGTGTGATGACAGGTGCGCCGAGTGTTCCCGTGAGTACACCGACGGGTGCAGTGCGGCGAGGACGAAGCTGGATGCCGGAAGCGACGGATGCTGCTGCGTTCGCGGCGGAGTCTGCAGCTGGGCCGCAGCCGCTCTGGCGGAGCCCGGTGTAGGCGGCCGGGTTCGGTGGCGCATCGACAGCGGCGAAGAAGCCGCGCTGGACGCCCGTCGCTTCGGCAGCGGTGCCGTGGAACTCGCCCTCGAAGGTCCGGGCCATGCCGATGCCGTCTTCGTGCATCGGGAAGCCGTCGTACCGCTCTGCCTCGGGAAACGGTCGCTGCGCCATCAAGTAGTACTCGTCGGCTGCGTAAACCATCCGTTTGCCGAGAGTGGTCTCGAAGATGTCTTGCCAGTCGGTGACCGTGTCGACCACAGATTGCGCCTCGGCGAGGGTGTGGAAACGCATCGCTGACTCGTCGTTAAACTTCGAGATTCCGAGCGGCACGACGGCGACCGAGTCGAGTTCGGGGTACTGGTCGAGCACGCCGGCGAGCGTGTCGTCGAGGATTGCGCCATCGTTCACGCCCGGGCAGACAACGATCTGACCCTTCACAACGATGTCGTGGTCGAGCAGTGCACGCAGCCAGCGCAGGCTCATGCCACCGCGCTTGTTCTTCAACATCGCGCTGCGGATGTCGGGGTCGGTCGAGTGGATGCTGACGTGCAGGGGCGACAGCCGCTCGGTGATCACACGTTCGAGATCTGCCTCGGTAAACCGGGTGAGGGTCGTGAAGTTGCCATACAAGAACGACAACCGGTAGTCGTCGTCTTTCAAGTACAGGCTGCGCCGCATACCCTTGGGCAGTTGGTAAATGAAACAGAATTCGCAGTGGTTATCGCAGGTCCGGACCCGGTCAAATACCGCGCTCGACACTTCGATACCGAGTGATGCGCCGGGCAGTTTCTCGACGGTGACCGAGAGGTCCATGCCGCCACGGGAGACGTCGAGTTCGACGTCGGCTTCGTCGGTGGCCAGTTGCCATTCGATGATGTCGCGGGGCACATCGCCGTTCACCCGCAGGATTTCATCGCCGGCCTGCACGCCAACGAGCGCGGCGGGAGAACCGGGTGCGACCGAGACGACGATAGGGGCGAGTGTTCCTGTAGACATGCGACACACCACGCTATCGTCGTCAGGGCGGCTGATCGGTGAGTCATCCGTCGCCAGCCGATGCCCGGGTCAGTGGTAGAATGAAGCGACCATGAGCACCTCCCGTGTCGACCGAGTCCTATTGGCCGAACCCCGCGGTTTTTGCGCCGGTGTCGAAATGGCGATCAAGGCGCTGGCCTGGATGGTTAGAACCTTCCCCGGGTCCGTCTACTGCTACCACGAGATTGTCCACAACCAACTCGTCGTCGACCGCTTCAAGGCGCAGGGCGTCATCTTCGTCGACACGATCGACGAGGTGCCCGCCGGGAGCTCAATCATGCTGTCGGCACACGGGTCGCCGCCCGAGGTTCTCGAAGCCGCCCGCGAGCGTGGTTCCTACGTCGTCGACTCGGTGTGCCCCCTCGTCACCAAAGTCCACCATGAAGTCAAGGTGCGCGCCGGCAAGGGCTACCGGATCGTCTACGTCGGCCATGAAGGTCACGAAGAGGCTGTTGGCACCATGGCTGTCGCACCCGATTCCATCAATCGTGTCGAATCGGTCGCTGAGGTCGAGGCGCTCGATCACATCGATCAGCCGGTGGCGCTCCTTGCCCAGACCACTCTGTCGCATCGCGACTGGGAAGGCGTCGCCGTCGCGGTCAAGAAGCGTTTCCCTGACGTCTGGACTCCTGGCCGGAGCGACCTGTGCTTTGCCACAACGAACCGCCAGTCAGCGTTGATGGAGCTCGCCCACAAGTGCGACGCCATCGTGGTCATCGGCTCGGCCAACTCGTCGAACACGCGGGCTCTCGAACAGCTTGCACGAGAAGAGGGCTGCGAGCGGGTCTACCGAATCAACTCGGTGACCGAACTCCCCGACGACCTCAGCGGAATCGTCGGCGTCACCGCCGGTGCCTCGGCACCGGAAGAACTCGTCGAAGAGGTCATCGAGTTTCTCGACCCCATCAACGGAGTCGAACTGGTCAATGTCACCGACGAAGACGAGTACTTCCCGCCGCCGCGCAACATCCGCGATCTGCAGTCGTCTATCGAAACCGCATCGACAGTAATGCTCGGTGGCACGCTGCTCGACCGTCCGGCCATGGACGATCGCAATCTCGCCGCCAGCGACGTCCTCGCCAGCCTGCTCGCATAGTTGCGCCGCTCTCCGGTCTCGACGTTGTTCAGGCACGCCGACGTTGTGCCTGACGCGGCACTAGTTGCGGGGGACTTCAGCCCACGGCACTTCGCGGTCAACGCGGACATCTCCGGGCAGGCCTAACACACGTTCGCCGAGGATGTTGGCCATGATCTCGGTCGTTCCGCCCTCGATGGTGTTCGCACGGCTGCGCAGGAACGCTTTCTGCTGCGTGTCTGAGGCCATCGCCGTTTCAGGACGGATCATTTCGTAGCTGCCGTACAGCAGGCCGTCGGCGCCGAGCAGGTTCATCACGGCGTTGTGGATGTCGATGTTGAGGATCGCTCCGGCCATCTTGCCGATCGAGCCTTCCGGCCCGGGATCGCCCATCTTGCGGTTCTGGTTGGCTCGGACGTTGGTCAGACGAACCACTTCGGCGCGGCACCACAGCTTCATGACGTCATCGCGGGCCGGAACGTCCTTGCGATCGTCAGGCGCAGCAGCCCACGCATCGACCAGCGCAGCAATCGTGCCCGACCCGCGCTGTGGCATGCCGCCACCGATCGACTGGCGTTCGTTCATGAGCGTGGTGAGCGAGACGCGCCAGCCGTCACCAGCCTTGCCGAGCATTTCGGACTCGTGAATCTTCGTGTCGGTGAAGAACACCTCGTTGAATTCGGCCTCGCCGGTCATCTGACGGAGCGGGCGGATCTCGACACTCGGGTCGTGCATGTCGACGACGAATGCCGTGAGACCAGCGTGCTTCACAGCCTGCGGGTCGGTGCGAACAACAAGGAGCCCAAAGCGCGAGAGATGGGCCAGCGTGGTCCACACCTTCTGGCCGTTACAGACCCACTCGTCCCCGTCTTGAACGCCAGTGGCCGACAGACCAGCAAAGTCAGAACCCGAACCAGGCTCAGAGAACAGTTGGCACCACACCTCTTCGCCGGTGAACAGCGGGCGGAGGTAGCGCTCCTTCTGCTCGTCACTCCCCCAGGCCACGACGGTCGGGCCGGTCATGCCATGGCCAATCGGGTTGCGGTACATCGCGTTCGGCCCGCCAGCTCCGAAGATTCGCTCGTTGATCAACTTTTGCAGCTTCGGGTTCAGACCGAGACCGCCATTGCCTTCAGGAAAGTTCACCCAGGCCAAGCCTCGATCGAACTGTTCACCGAGGAACGTCTGCGTCGCTGTGTCGGCGGGCGGGAAACTGTCGAGCAGTTCGCTGGTGAGGTCGACCACCCGTTGTTCGTCGGCGGTCAGTGCATTCAGTTCCTCGACGATTGTCATGTGCGAACGGTAGTTGTCGTCTGCAGTCAGGCACGAAATGGAGCGGGTGCAATTCCGCGGGTACGGTCGATGGCATGTCGGAAGCTGGCCCCCACGGGGCAATCCCTGTCATCGATCTTAAACCGTTTGCAACCGGAGCGGATGCCCAATCGCCTGCAGCTCGCGCCACCGCCGCCCGTCTCGATGTCGCATTGCGCGACGTCGGTTTCCTGACCGTCGTCGGTCATGGCGTCAGTACCGAAGTGCGCCAAGCGTTCTTCGACATGATTCGTCGCTTCTTCGGCCAGCCTGAAGAGCAGAAGCAAGAGATCGCCATTTCCAACAGCCCGTACCATCGAGGCTACGGCGGCTTCGCTGCAGAGACCCTCGAAGGCGCCATCGGAGCCCAAGACGAAGACACGGTTGGCGCATTCCTCGCTGGCGACATGAAAGAGACCCTCGACTTCGCAGTCGACCACGCGCTCGATCACCCCGAAGTGGTCGCTGGCACTCCCTTACACGGACCCAACCAATACCCCGATATTCCCGGTTTTCGCGAGGTGTGGGAGACCTACCGCGCAGCGGTCACCGAGGCTGCTGTTCGCATGCAGCGGGCGCTGGCGGTTGCGCTCGGCCTCGATGCTGAGTTCTTCATCAGCCAGCCCGGCGAAACGATGTATCACCTCCGGATGATCCACTACCCGCCAATGGATCGGCTCACGCCCGAACCAGGCCAGATGGGCTGTGGCGCACACACCGATTACGGCACGTTGACCGTGCTTGCCGATGACGGCATCGGCGGGTTACAAGTACGCCAACGCAACGGGGAATGGACCGACGTAACTGTCCCTGAGGGGCATCTCGTCGTCAACCTCGGTGACCTGATGGCCATCTGGACCAACGGCCGCTGGGTGTCCAACCCGCACCGCGTCGTCAACCCGCCGAACCAGGATCGCTACTCGTCACCGTTGTTCGTGACGCCGCCGTATCACCTTCGTATCGAAGCTCTCGAGAGCTGTCTTGCCGACGGTGAAGAGCCGACACACGAACCGCTGATTTCGGGCGAGTATCTCGTCGGACGTTTCGACGGGACACACAGCTACCGCAACGAAATGCTCGAACAGCACAACTCGGCGGCACAACCGTCGCACCGAATTTGATCGTTTCCGAACTGTCGTTGTCCGCCAGGGCAGACAGCGCTGAACTCAGTCGATGTGTGCTGCGTCCACCCGGGCCAGTAGCTCGTCGCGAATACTGACCCCGGGTTCGCGAGCCTTGTCGCCAGAGGCGCGCCATCCGAGCCGGCTCGAATAGAGCAACGGTGGGTCTTTCAAACGGCCGGGCGACACCTCGACGACGCGTGCAAACAGCAGCTCGTGATCTTCCATTGTGACTTGCTGGAACGTCTCGCACCGGAGCCATGAGATCGAGTTCGGAACGACTGGCGGGCCACCGGCGAGGCCTGGCCACTCTTCCAAGTACTCCGGAGCGACGTATTCGAACCGTCGCCCGGGGTAGCTGAAGTACTGGCCTTCGACGATCTGGTCGGCGGCCAACAGGCTCGCCGCGAACTGACCGGACTCGATCATCAGCGGATAGGTGTCGTGCTTCGGCGAGACGCTCGCCATCACGATTGGCTCTTCAAAACTGACCTGGCTCAACCAGTGGCTGGTGTACGCGCGTTGCACCCCACCGTGGGCTGCTCCAATCACCTGCACACCCTTCATCATCTGCCCGAGGCACTGCTTGATATCGCGGTCGATCATGGGAGTTCCTGTCTTGCCGTTACAGAGACCGGTGAGGTGATGTCAGTTGAAGATCGCATTGGCGCTGTCGAACTCGGCAGCTTCGAGCACTGCAAGCTCAGGCACCTGCGACCGAAGCTGCATCACCATCGCAAATCGCACCTCGTCAGACCGACGAGCAAACACCGCCTTCAGATTGTTCAGCATCCGGATGACGATGGCCCGGTTTGGTGTCGGGTCGAGGTGCGACTCGCTCCATGGAGCCTGGCCACGGGTAATCGTCTCGAAGAGCTCCCGAGCTTGTCGACGATCGAGCTGGCGGCCACCGTCAAACGGGTCGAAGAAGACGCTGTCGTTGTCGGCTGCCTTCACCAAGAAGTGAGCAGGCATGCCGACACCGTGCAGTTGAACGCCGAGGCGACGGCCAACTTCGATCATCAGGATCGACAGGCTGATCGGGATACCCGTACGCGTCAAAATGACGCGGTCGAGGCACGAATTGCGCCAGTCGTAGTAAGCCTCGCGGTTGCCGGTGAAGCCGAGTTCGCCGAACAGGAATCGGCTGATGCCCTCCGGCGTCGGCGTCTGGCATTCGGCAGCGAGGAGGTCGAGCGCAGCAAGCCATTCGACTTCGTCGAGGCCCGGCTGCAGGACCGCCGACATGATGAGTGACACCTCGTCGAGGTCAAGTGACTCGCTGTCGCTCGCCATCAGCTTTGCAAAGCGCGCAGAGTTCATGCCGAAACGGTACCGGCGACTACGTTCCGCATCATGATCCCAGGTGCACATCTCGCAACACACGGCGACAAGCCCGCTCTCATCATGGGCGGTTCCGGCTTCACCCAGACCTTTTCCGAACTCGACGCTGCGGCGAACCGCCTCAGCCGTCTGCTTCGTGCCGCCGGCCTCAAGCCCGGCGACCACGTCGCGATCTGCATGGAAAACCACGATCGCTACATGGAGGTCATCTGGGGATGCCACTACGCCGGGCTCGTCTACACGGCGACATCCTCACGCCTCCAGAGCGCCGAACTCGAATACATCATCAACGATTGCGGCGCCCGTGCGTACATCACATCGAAGTACAAGGCCGACCAGGCTGCTGACATGATCGACAAGACGCCGAACGTCGAACTACGGCTGATGCTCGACGGAGCCATCGACGGCTACGAGGCCTACGAGTCGGCAGTTGACGCCCAGTCACCCAAGCCGCTCGACGAGGCCCGAATCGCGGGTATGGACATGCTCTATTCATCGGGCACCACCGGCATGCCGAAGGGCATCACACGGGCGTTCCCAAACGAGCCACTCGAAACGTGGAATAACGGCGTCACGATGCTGTGTCAAATGCTCTTCGCCGCCGATGACACGAAGCGCTACCTGTCCCCGGCACCCTTTTACCATGCGGCCCCGCTGCGGTTCTGTATGTCGATGCATGCACTCGGGGCAACGATCGTGGCCATGGAGAACTTCGACGCTGAGACCTACCTGCAGCTCGTCGAGAAGTACGAGATCACACACAGCCAGGTCGTGCCAACCATGTTCGTGCGGATGCTGAAGCTTGACGAGGAGGCTCGCACCAAGCACGACATGTCGTCGCTCGAGTACGTCATCCATGCTGCGGCGCCGTGCCCGGCTCCGACCAAGAAGTCAATGATCGAATGGTTCGGGCCTGTGATCCACGAGTACTACGCCGGCTCCGAAGGAAACGGGTTCGTCTACTGCAACAGCGAATCGTGGCTTGCTCACGAGGGCACCGTCGGGCAGGCGATCACCGGCATCCTGCATGTGTGTGATGACAATTTCGAAGAGGTTCCGCAGGGTCAGCCTGGCACCATCTTTTTCGAAGGCGGCGCCGAGTTCGAGTACCACAACGACGCGGAGAAGACGAAGGGATCTCGTCACCCGAAGGGCTGGAGCACACTCGGCGACGTCGGCTACCTCGACGAGGACAATTTCCTGTACCTCACCGACCGCAAGGCGTACATGATCATCTCCGGCGGTGTGAACATTTATCCGCAGGAGGCCGAAAACGTGTTGGTCACCCACGACAAGGTCATCGACGTTGCGGTGTTCGGCGTGCCGAACGAAGATTTCGGCGAAGAGGTGAAGGCTGTTGTGCAGCCGCGGGTCATGCCCACGACCGACGAGGAACGCGCGCAACTTGCTGGTGAGCTCATCCAGTTCTGTAAGAGCCAGATTGCCGATGTCAAGTGCCCGCGATCGATTGACTTCCGCGACGAGCTCCCCCGCCACCCAACCGGCAAGCTCTACAAGCGCCTGCTCAAGGACGAGTATTGGAAGGCCGCGGGCCGTTCGATCTGATCGGCCGGCACACTCCGCAAGATCGCAGCCGTCGGGCGAGAATTCTGGATTCCGGCGTCCTGTTTCCTCACCTCAACGGGAGCCCAGCTTGACGCCCTGCCACAATGGTCTGCATGGATAAACGGCTGCCGGAACACCCGTATCTCAATTGGTCAGGCCCGATTGCCTTTGCTCATCGCGGGGGCAATCGGACCGCCCCAGAGAACACGATGGCCGCATTCGAACATGCAGCATGCATCGGGTTCCGCTACCTCGAAACCGATGTGCATCGCAGCGCTGATGGCGTACTCGTGGCGTTCCACGACGAGAACCTGCTGCGAACGTGCGGCCTCGATGCCAACATCGCCGACCTCACGTGGGCCCAGATCGCTCAGTTGCGTGTCGATGGCACCGAGCCGATCCCGCGCATGGTCGACCTGTTCGAACGGTTTCCGGAACACCGGTTCAACATCGACTGCAAGGCCGACGCCGCGCTCGAACCGCTCGTCGAACTGATCAACACCCAGGGGGCACTCGACCGGGTCTGCGTCGGCTCATTCAGCTTCAAACGGCTCCAGACGATGCGCCGGCGGCTTGGCCCAGGCTCGCTCACGTGCCTCAGCCCGATCGAGACGGTTTGCCTCCTTGTGTTCGGCCGGCTCTTCGGCTCCGCTCAGCGAGCTGCTCAGGTCCCCCCTGGTCGCGGTCGGATCACAGTGGTCTCGCGCCGATTCATACGGAACGCCCGGCGAGCCGGCATCCCCGTGCACGTGTGGACCATCAACGACGCAGCGGAAATCAACCGCCTTCTCGACTTGGGTGTCGACGGTGTCATGACCGACGACGTCGACTTACTGCGGAGTGTCTACGCCGAGCGAGGCGTCTGGGTCAGTGACACCTGAGGCAGCGTCACACAAAACTCCAGCCCCGTCTTTGTGTGACCGATTCCGGCATCGGTTGGCGCACTCGCTCGCACAAAACACGAAGGCGTAGGTTCGGTGACATGACCTGGAGCAACCCGCCTCGCACATCAGTTCGTGCGCCTCGATACCTCGTCGCCAGTGCCGACCACATCGCAACGTCGGCCGGCAACGAGATGTTCGCACGAGGCGGAAACGCTGTCGACGCGGCGATTGCGACCAACGCAGCGATTGCCGTCACCGGGCCGCACCTGTGCGGAATGGGCGGCGACCTTTTTGCGCTCGTCCATGTCGAGGGCGAAGTGTTCGCATTGAACGCCGCCGGCCGAGCCGGATCTGGTGCCGACGCCGCAGCCATGCGAAACGAGGGGCTCACCGAGATGCCCTTCAAGCTCGACATGCGCTCGGTCACGGTTCCTGGCTGTGTCGACGGATGGATGACCCTCCACGAACGGTTTGGGTCGCTCCCACTCGACGTGATCCTCGCCCCGGCCCAGCGTCTTGCCGCCGAAGGATTCCCGGCCAGCCCACTACTCGCCGGCATGCTGCCTCGACTCGACGAAGCCAGCCGGACGAACTTGAAGGAACTTGTCAATCAGGCCACCCAAACCGGCGCGCTCGTGCGACGCCCGGGCGCGGCACTCGCGCTCGCTGGTATCGCCACCGGCGGTCGCGACACCTTCTACAGAGGTGTCTTCGGCGACGGCCTGATCAAAATAGGAAACGGGCTCTTAACCGAATCCGACCTCGAGACGTCACAGGCCGAGTGGGTGACGCCCATTTCAGCCGAGATGTTCGGTGTCGACGTCCACACCGTTGGGCCGAGCACGCAGGGGTACCTGACGCTTGGGTCGGGGCGACTCGTCGACCAGCTTGTTTCGAGCGGCCTCCTCCCCGATGACCCGGACGACGATCACTGGGCGCATCTGCTGATCGAAGCATCGACGGCAGCTGGCCGAGATCGTCCTGCGCGGCTGTACGAAGACGCCGATGGAGATGCACTTGTCACTGAGATTGCCGGCCGCTGTGGCGAGATTGATCCGGAACGGGCCAGCAACCGGTGGGCGCCAAATCGAGACGGCGACACGACCTATCTCTGTACTGCAGGTCGAGGCCCCGACGGCCGCATGATGGGCGTGTCGCTCATCCAGTCAAACGCATCGGGCCTCGGCAGCCATTTGGTGGAGCCCCACACGGGTATCAACCTCCACAACAGAGGGATTGGCTTCAGCCTGGAGGCTGGCCATCCTGCAGAGCTCGCGCCCGGTCGGGTGCCGCCGCACACGTTGTCGGCCGCACTCGCGACAAGCGGATCGGACCTCATCAGCGTATTTGGGACGATGGGCGGTGACGCTCAACCCCAGATTCTGCTGCAGGTTGCCACGCGCCTGTTCCACCACGGCCAGTCGGCCGCTACCGCAATCAACGCCGGCAGGTGGGCGCTCAAGGGGCCCCAGACCGGATTCGACACGTGGACAGGCGCCGTCGGCCCTGGTGTGGCGATCGAAGGACATGCGTCGGGGGCATGGGTCAAGGGACTGGCCGCACGCGGTCACATCGTCCAAGCCTCGCCAGAATGGGACTCGGGCTTTGGCCACGCCCATGCCATCGTCCTCGACCTCAACGGGAGCTTGAGCGGAGCGGCCGACCCACGGAGCGTCGTCGGCAGTTGTTCTGGCGGCTGATCCCACCTCTCCCAGCTCTCCCACCTCTCCCACCTCTTGCTCGCCCAACTGTTACGACAGCAGCGGCATGACCTCTTCGGCGAAGCGAGCCATCTGCTCGTCGGCCTTCTTGTAGCTGTCGCCCAGCAAGTGCGGGAACACCGTGAGGTACTCGAAGCCGAGCAGGTCTTTCAGGAACTGAATTTCGGCAGCAACATGCTCGGGCGGGCCGACGATCATCGTCTTGTTCTCAATCGATTCGTCGAGCGTCGGGATCAGGCCGGGAGCCGACGGCTTGCCATCTGGCCCCATGTAGCCGCGGCTCCATCCGTACGGACCAAGGAACTTCCAGAACTCGTCGTGACCGTTGCGGGCCGACTCGCGAGCCTCTTCCATTGTGTCTTCGATGCGATACGAGACCACGAGCATGCGCTTCTCGTGCGACGCCAATTCGTGGCCATCGTGTGAGGCGGCGTAGTTCTCGCCGTAGATGTCCCAGAAACGCTTGATGAAGCTGTAATGCTGATTCCAGAACACGGCGCCATGATCGACCGTCGGCACGTAGTCGAGCGTGGGCGGTGAGGTGACGGCCTGCCAGATTTCGTACGGGTAGATGGGCCGCGGGATGAGCGTGAGGTCTTGCACCGTTTCGCCACGGTCGGGGATACCGGGCAGCGGGATCTGGAAGTGCTTGCCTGAGAACGAGAACTTCTCTTGGCTTAATGCACGGCGCACGATCTCCATTGACTCTTCGAAGATTTCGCGGTTGAACAGGTCGTCGGACTTCTGGTCGGGGTTGTCCTGGGACCCAATCGAGACACCCTTGTCGTTGAGGTGCAGCACCTCGCGAGGCACCGTGCCGCGCCCGACACCGAGCATTGCTCGCCCACCGGACAGGTTGTGCAGCGTTGCGAAGTCTTCAGCGAGGCGCATCGGATTCCACTGCGGAACGACGTTGAACATCGCACCGAAACGCAGCGTTGTGGTTTGTGCAGCTATCCAGGTGGAGATCAGTAAACCGTTCGGAATGACCTCATAGCCCTCGTACTGGAAGTGATGCTCGGTCGTCCAGAACGAGTCGAACCCGAGTCGCTCAGCTTCTTTGGCCGAATTGACGTATTCGAGAGTTGCTTTCCAGCACGCTTCATTCGAGTAACGACGATCCATCGGATTGGGCAAGCCGGCACCGGCATCGTCCATCTCGACTCCGCCGAAGAAGAACGCACCGAGCTTGAGATCTTTTGCAGCCACCATGGCGTCTATGTTCCCACGATGGCTTCGACACTGTTGCAACGAGCGACCACCGTTCATGCTGATGTGACACATCAGCAACAGGACATCCGCATCATCGATGGCGTGATCACCGCCATTGGCGACCTTGCCGCGGAACCAACTGATGAGGTGGTTGACCTGCGGGGACACGTCCTCCTGCCTGCTGCCGTCGAGCCCCATGCCCATCTCGACAAGGCCTTCCTCGCCGAGCAGATTGAGAATCCGACTGGCGACCTCATGGGCGCAATCATTGCGATGCGCGCGAACCGCCACCTGCTCGACGTCAACGAGACCATCGAACGTGCGGAACGGGCCGCCCGGTTGATGGCGTCCAATGGGTTTCGGGCCGTTCGCAGTCACGCCGACGCGACCCTGGAACACGGCCTCACCAGTATCGAGGCACTCGTGGAAGTGAAACGCCGTGTTTCCGATGTGATTGACGTCGAGATCGTTGCGCTGTGTGGGTGGCCGGTGATGGGGCCCGGCGGCGCCGACCAGCGGGCTCTGCTGCATGACGCGTTGCGTGCTGGCGCTGACCTCGTCGGCGGCTGCCCGCACCTCGAGGGTGGCAACACGCTCGGCCCGACCGAATTTTTCCTGCAAACAGCGACCGACCACGGTGTCGGCATCGACCTCCACACTGACGAGACGCTCGATCCGAACGCAACCGGCCTCGCCGAGCTTGCCAAAATGGTTGCGGCAGGTTTCGACCAACCAGTCACCGCAAGCCACTGCGTCAGTCTGGCGATGCAATCCGAACGTGACCAGCAGGCAACGTCTGAGGCGGTTGCAGCGGCAGGCATTGGTGTGGTGGCGCTCCCCCACACCAACCTGTTTCTCCAAGGGCGGGGCCACAACCCAATGCCCCGAGGGCTCACCGCTATTGCCGCCCTTCGCGCTGCTGGCGTACAAGTCGCAGCCGGTGCCGACAACCTGCAGGATCCGTTCAACCCGGTTGGTCGGGCCTGCCCCTTCGAAACCGCCGGCCTGATGATCATGACCAGCCATCTCCTCCCCCATGACGCCTGGTCGTCGGTGAGCACGGTCGCCGGTCGGGTGACCTCGTTCGGTGCTCAGACATTGACGGTTGGCCAGCAGGCTGATCTCGTCGCCGTCAAGGCGGGTACGCTCCGGGAGGCAATTGCATTTGGCCCAGCCGAGCGCATCGTGTGGCGGAAAGGTCGACGTCTTACAGTGTGAGCCAGTCACCATTCGCCCACTCACCAGCGAACGAATCAGGGGAGAAGATCCATTGTCCGCTACACGCGAGCATGCGCTCGAATTTAAAAATCTGTCGATGATGTTTCCCGATGGGACGCACGCGCTTGATGACGTCTCCATCAGCATCGAACGGGGCGAGTTCGTCACCGTCGTGGGCCCGTCCGGGTGCGGCAAGTCCACGCTTCTCCGCATCGCCTCTGGCTTGGAGACACACACGGGCGGCGAGTGCAACGTCGATCGCGACTCGATCGGCTACGTATTCCAGGACGCCACTCTGTTTCCGTGGCGGACCGTTCGGAAGAACGTTGAGCTGATCGCCGAACTCCACGGCATCGACTCCGCGACGATGGCCCCGAGGGTCGACGAATCACTTGAACTCGTCGGACTCAAAGAGCACGAAGTCAAGTATCCGAGACAGCTGTCAGGCGGTATGAAGATGCGCGCCTCGCTCGCTCGCTCGCTGGTGCTGCAGCCCGACGTGTTCCTCTTCGACGAGCCATTCGGTGCACTCGACGAGATCAGCCGTGAACGGCTCAATGACGAACTGCTCTCGCTGTTCAAGACCAAGAACTTCGCCGGGCTGTTCATCACCCACTCAATTGCCGAGGCCGTCTTCCTCTCCACGCGTGTGCTCGTGATGTCGGCTCGCCCCGGGCGCATCGTGGCCGACTACGAGGTGCCGTTCGAGTATCCCCGCAGCCACGAGATTCGGTACGACTCGGCGTTTGCCGAACTGTCCGGAAGAATCTCCAACGACCTCCGAGGGGCGCACCCGTGAGTACCGAAACTGACCCCGGGATGAGTGACTCCGAGCCCCAGACCAACGCCATGGGGGGCGGAGGTCTGGTGACGGCAGCACAGGTCAAACCGAAGCGCTCCGCTGGGCTCAGCCGATTGGTCGGTCCTGGTGCTGTTTTCGCCCTGTTCATCGGCTTCTGGTATTTCACACATCATGTCTTGATGTCTGGTCCGAAGAAGCCTCTCGTGCCAGTCCCGCACGACGTGGTGAGGGAGTCGTTCCTCACCTGGAACATCGAGCGCGGCGCCGATGGCTCACGCACTGGCGGTGGCCTGATCAAGTTGCTCGACGGCCTCTTCGAGTCGGTCCAGGTTGCAGCGCTCGGCCTGGCAATTGCGATCGTGTTGGGCTTCGTGTTGGCCACGCTCATGAGCCAAGCCAAATGGGTGCAGAACGCACTCTGGCCGTTCCTCATTGCTTTGCAGGCCATGCCGATCCTGGCGTTTGTGCCTCTGATCGGCACAGTCATCGGCTTCAACTTCAAGGCCCGCGTGATGGTGTGCGTCATCATTGCGATCTTCCCGATCGTGGCGAACACGTTGTTCGGGCTGCTGTCGGTCGATCGGGGCTATCACGAGTTGATGACGCTCAACGGCGCTTCCCGCGTGACCCGGCTGATCAAGCTGCAATTTCCTGCCGCAATGCCGTCGATCTTCACCGGTCTACAGATCTCGGCTGGCCTCTCGGTGGTGGGCGCCGTGGTTGGTGACTTTTTCTTCCGTCAGGGCGAACCTGGCCTCGGCCGCCTGATCAATCTCTACCAGAACTCCACCGCATACGAGCAAATGTACGGCGCCGTCGTGATGTCGGCGCTGCTCGGTATTGCTGTCTTCATGATGTTCGGTTGGATTGGCAATCGGGTTGTCGGCAGTTGGCACGAGAAACGCTCGAGCTGACCACCTGTTACGACCCAATCTTCCGCACGTTTGTCACACCTTGGTCAGACGTCGGTGTGACAAACCACGCCCGTGTGACTTGCGACCCCAGGTGCGAAACAAGAAGTTCACACTGGCTGGGAAGAGCCCTTTGCGCAATCCCCTAGTATCTCCACCACCGGCGTGAACGCTCCGGTCAACCACAACACTCTCAAGGGGGAGACACCATGCGAAACACTCGCTTGTCAAAGATGGCTGCACTCGGTGCAGTAGCCGCAATGACTGTCGCCGCGTGCGGCAGCGACTCCGATTCGATGACAACTGAGCAGGGCGAAGCCGCCAGCGTCGATCTCGCATCGGTCTGTCCCGCCACTATCACCATTCAGACCGACTGGTTCCCCGAGGCCGAGCACGGTGCGCTGTACCAGATGATCGATTCGGCCAACGCCACGATCGACGCTGACATCAAAACCGTCACCGGCCCCCTCGTCGCTGGCGGCCAAGCAACCGGCGTCAACCTGCAGGTCCGCACCGGCGGTCCAGCCGTTGGCTTCCAGCAGGTCGTCTCGCTGATGGCGCAAGACGAGGCCATCACGTTCGGCTACGTCGCAACTGACGAAGCCATTGAGAACTACGCAGACAACCCCACCACGGCGTTCGTCGCCCCGCTCGAAATCAACCCGCAGATCATCATGTGGGATCCCGAGACCTACCCGGCCGTCGAGACCATCGCCGACCTGAAGGCCGAAGGCGTCACGATCCGTTACTTCGAGACAGGCGCCTACATGCAGTTTCTGCTGTCTGACGGCCAAGTCGAAGAAAGCCAGCTCGACGGTTCGTACGATGGCGGCCCGTCGGTCTTCATCGCCGAGGGTGGCAAGATCGCTCAGCAGGGGTTCGCTTCCGCCGAACCGTACAACTACGAGAATGTCTTCGCCGATTGGGGCAAGCCCGTCAAGTTCGAGTTGATCCACGACGCCGGTTGGCAGACCTATGCCGCACCGCTCGCCGTGCTCGACTCCAAAAAGGACGAGTTGGCTGCTTGTATGGCAGCGTTCACACCGATCGTGCAGCAGTCCACGGTCGACTACATCAACGATCCGGCAACCACGAACATGCTGATCGTCAAGGCCGTCAACGAGTTCAACGACTTCTGGACCTACGACGAGGGGCTCGGCGCAGCGTCGGTCGAACTCCAGAAGGAACTCGGCCTCGTGGGCAACGGCCCCGACTCGACGCTCGGCAACTTCGACGAAGCTCGCCTCGCAGGCTTCATCGCCGTCGCTGGCCCGGTCTTCGGTAGCGAAGGGCTCACACCTGCGGACCTGATGACCAACGAGTACATCGACGAGTCCATCGGGCTCTGACCTGACTTGACCAAAGGCGGTCACACTGTGCCTGGCACAGTGTGACCGCCTTTGTCGCGTCTTACATCGGTAGCTGAAACGCTGCGATCTCGCCCAACGCATCACCGAACGCTTCGACGGCACCGTTGAACAGTCGTTCGCCCAATTCGGCGGTCGCCGGTGTCGGGTCGCCGATGTGGCCGTCCGGGCCGAAGTCGTTTGACAACCATCCGAAGGACACGGACCCCCCGAACTTGACGTGTTCATTGTCGGCCAGTTGATCCGGCACGTTCCGCGTGGCCACCGACATGTCGACGAGTTCCGGTGCGAGGTACAACATCAGCGACGTCTCATCGGTGCCACCGTGGATACCCATTCCGAGTTCGCCGACGGCAGAGTGACCGCCCTGATCCGGTGGAATCGACGGATGCGCCAGGAACGTCATGAGGCCATGGGCGAGCCGGAGCTCGCGGTTGGCAGCAGCAACGATCGCCGAGTTGCCGCCGTGGCCGTTCAGAAACACGAGCTTATGAGCCGGGGTCATGGCGATGCAGCGGCCGATGTCATCGAGTACCGACAGCAGCGTCGTCGCCGACAGCCAGATCGTTCCTGACGACCAGGCGTGCTCGTTCGACTTCGTGTACGCCAACGGCGGGAGCAACCAAACATCGTGTTCCTCGCCGACAGCCTCGACTGCAGCTGCAGAGACCCGATCAGCGATGACCAGGTCGGTGTTGAACGGCAGGTGAGGACCGTGCTGCTCCACGGCCCCGAGCGGTTGAACAATGATGCTGTTCTCGCTCAGTGCGTCGTTGAGTTGCGGTGCGCGAAGTTCGGCGAGTCGCCGTGAAACATATGCCACACCTCCAACGTTACGTCTCCAGCACCCATGTCAGGGAGAATGGCCGAATGGCTTCTGGGCAGTTCGATGCAATCGTCATCGGGGCAGGCCACAACGGCCTCGTCACCGCCGCCTACTTGCAACGTGGCGGGATGGAAACGCTGCTACTCGAAGCTCGACCCGCAGTTGGTGGCACGGCATCGAGTGAGGAGTTCGGCGGCGCGACCGTCAACATCTGCAACTGCGATCACCTCACCTTCCGCACCACGCCGGTCATCACGGAACTCGATCTCGCAGCCCACGGGCTCGACTACATCGACGTCGAGCCGGCGCAGCACAACATGGCCTGGACACCTGGCGGAACGTCGCCATCCTGGTCGCATCATCACGACCTCGACGAGACGCTTGAATCAATCGGTCGGAACTTCCCGAACGAGGTGGACGGTTACCGACGATATGTCGAGGCAGCGACGCCTGCCATTCAGATGATCTTCGAGGCAGCGACCGAACCACCGTCCGTCGTCGGGCTCACGAAACTCGCACTCCGCAAGAAGCTTGCCGGCTCGGCAACGCTGCTGCGGTGGTCGCGACGCAGCGCTGCCGATGTGTTGCGCTCGTTCTTTTCCGCCGATGCGATCACCGGCCCGGCCGCGCTGACCGGGCCGATGGTCTGGGGCATCTCACCAGAGTTCAAAGGGTCTGGGCTCGGTGCGCTCACTCACGCGATGCGTCACGTCGGAACGGTCGGGCGCCCGGTCGGCGGCAGTGGACGAGTGACCGAAACTCTGCGGATGTCGTTCGAGGCTGCCGGAGGAACACTGCAGACATCCAGCCCGGTTTCCGAGGTTCGGTGCTCAGGATCAGCAGCGGCTGGCGTCACCCTCGTCGACGGCACCGAGATCAACGCGCCGGTCGTGGTCTCGGCCTGCAACCCGCACGACACGTTCCTGAAGTGGCTCAAGAATCCACCGTCGGAAGCCGCTGACCTGATCCGTCGCTGGAAGGAAATCCCACACGACAAGGGATACGAGTCAAAGATCGACGCGATCCTCACTACTCCCCCGGTACTGAAGGATCACGACCGACAACTCGGCCCGACCACGGCCATCGGCCCGTCACTCGCCGATATCGACCGTGGCTACCAACTGATGCAGGACGGCAAGGTACTCGACCGACCCGGGATGCTGGTCAACGTCCCATCGCTGCTCGATCCGACCATGGCACCCGATGGCCGCCATGTGTTCAGTCTCGAAGCGCTCTTCACGCCGTACGACTTCAAGGACGCTGGGGGTAACGGATGGGCTCATCCCGAACGACGCGGACCGGAACCACAGCGGTGGCTGGAACTGTTCGCCGAACAGTGCGAGCCTGGCTTCCTCGATTCGATCGTCGACTGGCGAGCGATGACCCCAGCGATCTACGAGTCAGACTTCCACCTGCCGGCAGGTCACGCCACGAGTTTCGCAGGCGGTCCCCTGGCCGCGTTCCGCAACCCGAACCCTGAGCTCACCAAGTACGAAACTGCAATTTCCGGCCTCTACCTCACGGGTGCAGCAACCTTCCCTGGAGCCGGCGTCTGGGGAGCCAGCGGCCGCAACTGCGCCACCGTTGTCCTCAGCCAACACTCCTGACAGCCGTCACCTCTCTCCCCAACCCTTCCGAAATGTGGACTGTTTCTGCGCGCTGCGAAGGCGTTCTGATCCCAATTTCGGATTGCTCTGGCGGGACGTCCCAAATGGAGACCAAAATGCATCACTGAGTTGGTGAAATGGTCTCCATTTTGGGAGGTGGGTGACGGGACAGATTGATGGTGCACCGGGGAATAGGGGGAACGGGTGTACGGTTGGATTGACCATGAAGACATCCGGATCACTCAACTTGGGTCAGTATTTTGGGATTCCCGTCCGAGCCCACTGGAGCATGGCGTTGATCGCGGTGTTCTTTGGAGTCAACCTTGCGTCCTGGCTCGGTGTCATTTCTGGCATCACAGCGACCGCGGCCTTCTTCCTCTCGATCCTTCTCCACGAATTTGGCCATGCCCTCGTGGCCCGTCGCTTTGGCGTCAACACTGAATCGATCGACCTGTGGGCCCTTGGCGGCGTCGCACGGCTCGACCGCGAGTCGCCATCGCCGAAGGCCGATGGCCTCATCGCCGGCGCGGGCCCTGCAGTCAGCTTGGCGATCGGTGCGCTTGCGTTCGGCCTCGGCTACGTGTTGAGCTCAGACCTGCTGCTGTGGGTCGGCCTCGTCAACCTGGCGCTTGCTCTCTTCAACATGCTCCCGGGGGCGCCGCTTGACGGCGGCCGTGTACTGCGTGCATTCCGGTGGGCGCGCACCGGCAATAAGTATCTGGCAATGCGTGAAGCGGGCAATGCAGGCCGTGTGCTCGGATGGAGTATGGCCCTCATTGGGGTGGCGATGATGGTGCAGGGTCTGCCCGGCATATTCATCGCCGTCACTGGCGTGTTCATCGCCATGAACGCCAAGCAAGAGATCCTTGCCTCGTACATGGGCGAACAGCTGCAAGGTGTGAAGGTCCGCGACCTGACGTGGTTCGGCGTGGCGCATGCCGGTTCGGACATGGATGCCGACTCGATGATCGACCAACGTCAGCGCCTCGGCGATGCCGGAGCAGTGGCGATCGACTCAAACGGCGACGGGCACCTCGACGGCCTCGTGCTCGAAGACCAATTGTGGGCCATCCCGACTGACCGCCGCGCAATGGTCATGCTCACGCAGTTGATGACGCCGTTCAGCACGCTGGCCAAGGCTGGCCCTGATGAGGAACTCAGTTCGGTACTCTCGCGCATCAACCCGCTCAGGCCGGTGGTGACCGTGTGGAGTGACGACAAATTGCTCGGCGTCGTGTCAGCCAAGAAATTGACTGAACGGCTCGCCATTGCTCAGCGGCAAGCCTTCGGAAACTAGGCGTCTTTGACGGACCAGTTGCGCTGAGCAACCGGGTCCTGCTCACTCCATGGGAAGTTGATCCACTCGTCGGTCCGCTTCCAGACGTAGTCGCATTTCACGACCGAGTGCGACTTTTCGTAAATGCAGGCGGTGCGGACTTCGCCAACCTTGCCTTCGCAGAACTCTTGGACCGACTTCAGCGTGTGGCCGGTGTCGGCGACGTCGTCAACCACGAGGATCTTGCCGTTCGACAGGTCGACGAAGTCAGGTGCCGGGGGAAGGATGCGGGGGACATCGAGGCGCTCGTCGACACCTGTGTAGAACTCGACGTTCATCGTGTAGACGTTCTTGATCGACAGTGCATATCCCATGGCACCCGCTGGCAGCAGCCCGCCACGAGCGATGCCCAGGATCATGTCGGGCTCGTACCCGTCGTCGGCAACCATCTGCGAGAGGGCTCGGGTGGCTACCCCGAGCATGTCCCAGGTCATGATTTCGCGTACTTCTGACATCAGCTCGCAAACTACACGCGGTGGCGCCGCTTGGCCTGATCTGTGACGATCAACCCGACGACGCCGGTCAAACCTTGGATATTGGCCGCAGAGAGAGAACCGGAATCAGGGCGTGCTGATCTGGATCGAGTCGGGCGCGATGAGGAACCACTCGGTCGCCTGCACTTCCGACTGACGACACGACGTACTGAACGTAGTCATCGAGTCGGGCTGGAAGATGTCGTCATAGGCCTCCGGGTTCCCGCCGAAGTTTTCACCGCCACCGCCGCCGGTGATGAGGTCACCATCGCGGATCTGTCGGCCGTCGGACAAGATGATGATGTCGAGGCCCGGATCGAACAATGTCCCGTCGGGCCAGGCAGCACGCTGCAGCCCTGCTGAGTTATCCGACCCGAGCGAGAGGAGGGGACAGTCGCCGTTGATCGACACGGTTTGCTCAAGGTAGGCGTCGAGAACTCCGATCGCCGGCTGTTGGAGAATCAGAGAGGTGATGCGGTCGTCGTCAGGCTCACGGGAACATCCGACGAGCACGATGCCGGCAACGACCGCCACAGCAGCCAACCGACGCATCACAGGCAGATATCGCCCGGGCGGACTGGCACTCGATTGAGTGGAGCGTCAATGCCGGCCTGTGCCAGAGCATCGCGAATTGCGGCGACAATCGCAGGCGTCGACGAAATACAGGGCGGCTCACCAACGCCCTTGGCGCCGAGTGGCGCGAGCGGGTCTGGTTGTTCAATCAGCGTGGCGACAACCGGCGGCATGTCGAGGAAGGTCGGTAGCAGGTAATCGGTGAAGTTGCCGTTGCGGATCACACCGTCGACTTGGATGATCTCTTCCATCACGGCCATGCCCAGGCCCTGGGCAATACCGCCTTCGATCTGGCCCATCACTGACAGCGGATTGAGTGCGACCCCGACGTCCTGCGCCGTGGCGATCTGGACGACCTTCACCAAACCCAGTTCCGGGTCGACGTCGACGACGGCACGGTGCGCGACGAATGCGAACGCCGTGTGGCAGTTGCCCTGGCCGTTCTCGTCGATCTCGCTGGTCTCGGGATGGCGATAAACGGCGGTCTCGTCGAACGACACGTCAGCGCAGGCCTCAGCGACATCGAATCGCCGACCGGTCGTCGGGTCAACAACGTCGGTGTGGTCGATGAACAGGTCCACCGCGGAGCAGCCATAAACAGCGGCAACGTGTTCGAAGATCAGCGAGCGTACGAGTTCGCAGGCAGCATTGACTGCGCCGCCGCTCATCCACGTCTGGCGAGACGCTGACGTTGAGCCGGCGGAACCGACCTGGGTGTCGATTTGATCAAGTTCGACTCGGTCGATGCCGAGTACTGAGCGAGCAATCTGCGGTGCCAATGTCACGAAGCCCTGACCGACCTCGGCCGTTGCGAACTTGAGGAACACCGTCGGTCCGTCGGGACCGCTTTCGATACGGCAGCGTGCGGTCGCATAGTCGTCAAACGATTCGGAGTACATCAGATTCTTGATCGAAACGCCCCAACCAATCCCCCTGACGATGTCGCGGGCATCGGCAGTACGTCCGGCACCGCCAGGCAGTTTCATTGCGTCAACTGACCCGTCAGTGCGCGCGTGTCCACCGACGGGCTCGTCAGGGAGCGGCAACGCATCGGTCTCGCGCAGACACTCCTCGACAGGCGCCACGTTCAGCACAGGCTGACCGGTGATCAGAACGTCACCAGTGGTCATCGCGTTCAAAAGACGAATGTCGAGCGGACCGACACCGCAAGCTATGGCCAGCTTGTCCATCTGCGACTCGTAGGCGAAGCAGGCCTGTACGGCGCCGAAGCCACGCATTGCTCCACATGGCAAGTGGTTGGTTCGGACGGCCCAGCCGTCGACGACTGCGTTCGCACAGCGATACGGCCCCTGGGCCAGCGTTATCGCGTTGATCAGTACGGCCGACGAGGTCGAGGCGTAGGCGCCGCCGTCGAAGACCATCCGCGACTCGATCTTCACGATCGATCCGTCGGCATTGGCATGGTGGCGCATCCAGATCGTTGCAGGGTGCCGATGGACATGGCCGAGGAAGCTCTCGGCGCGGCTGTACGCCATGCGCACGGGCCGACCGAGACGGAGGGCGAGCAGGCTGCAGTGCACCTGCAGGCTGATGTCTTCGCGAGCACCAAACGCTCCCCCGACGCCACCGAGCACGAGCCGGACGTCTTCTTCTTTAAACCCGAGGCATGCCGCAATCTGCTTGCGATCTTCGTGCAGCCATTGAGTTGCTACGTGCATCTCAATGCCCTTACCGCCGGGATCGGGAATGGCCAAGGCGGCTTCGAGGCCGAGGAACGCCTGGTCTTGCATGCCGATCTCGTAGGTTCCTTCGACCACGATCTCACCGGTCGCATCAGTGTCGCCATGGACGATTCGTTGGTAGCGGATGACGTTGCCGTCAGGATGGATTGGATCGAACTGACCGTTGATCGCCAACTCTGGGTCGAGCAACGCTGGGAGGAGCTCGTACGTGACCTCGATGGCGTCGAGCGCCCGTCGAGCAACTTCTGGATCGTCGGCTGCAAGCGCTGCCACCGGCTCACCCACGTAGCGGACGACATCGCTTGCGAAGACCGGCTGGTCTTGAGAAATCAGCCCGTAGGTGAGCTGGCCGGGGACGTCCTCTGCCGTGACGATGGCCTGCACGCCGTCGATCTTCCAAGCGGCTGACAGGTCGATCGAGACGATGCGTGCGTGCGGATACGGCGAGCGCAGGGTTGCACCGAAAAGGCAACCGTCGGCTGAGATGTCCGACGAGAACTCGAAGGTCCCTTGCACCTTCGCAACGCCGTCCGGCCGCGTTGGCGACGTGCCGAGCGCGCCGTGACGAGGCCCCGTCGATGTGGGGCGATCAATAATGCTCATGAGCCGCTCCGGTCGGCCCGACGAGCGAGAGCAACTTGCTGGACAGCGTCGATGATCCGGCCGTAGCCGGTGCACCGGCAGATGTTGCCGGCCAACTCTTCGCGGATCTCCGTATCATCGGGGTCGGGTGTGCGTCCGAGGAGGTCGTGCACCGCCATGATCAAGCCCGGAGTGCAAAAGCCACACTGCACAGCACCAGCATCGACGAACGCCTGCTGCACGTCGCTGGGAGTCCCAACTGGCGCGACTCCTTCGATCGTGACGACCTGTTGGCCGACAGCACTCGCTGCCATGACGAGGCACGAACAGACCAGATGGCCGTCGACGAGGACGCTGCAGGAGCCACATTCGCCCTGCTCGCAGGCCCCTTTGGAACCCATGAGACCCAAGCGGTCGCGCAACACGTCCAGCAGGTTCTCGCCGAGCCAGGAGTCGCGCACCGGCCGTGCTTCTCCGTTGACGTGGAGGGTGAAGATCTCATTGCTCATGATGTTGCTCCTGCGCGGCGTGCGAGCCGTCGAGCGAGCACGCCCACGGCGTGTCGTCGGTAGTCGGCGGTCGATCGATGATCGGTGATTGGTTGGCTGGCCGCCGACACGAGGCGGCCGAACTCTGCTTGGTCGGCATCGGACGCGACCAAGGAATCCCAGTCGAGTCGCGCTGCAAGGAAGGACTCGGCCTCGGGGCATCGCAGGATCGTGGGTCCGACTGAACCAAGTGCAACTGCAACGGTGTGTCGTGCCCGATCGACCACGACACAGGTACTGGCCACCGCGATCACCATGGCGTTGCGCACCCCAACCTTGGCGTAACCCTGCCACCCGTCGACCACGGGAACGGTCACCCCGGTGATGATCTCGCCCGGCTCAAGTGCTGTTCGCTTGACGCCGACCATGAAGTCGTTGACGTCGACGTCGCGGGTCGAGCCGGCTGCCGCGAGGTGCACGACAGCGTTCAGTGCTGACAGCACAGGGAGTCCGTCGCCAGCCGGCGATGACGTTCCAAGATTGCCGCCCAAGGTCCCTGCATTGCGAATCTGAGGAGAACCCACGGTCCGTGATGCCTCGGCCAGCGCGGGAACGAGGGCTGCGATTGATGGATCCATCAGTTCCGTATACGTCACGCCCGCACCAACGGTCAGCGTGCCTGCGCCGGGGTCGTGTCGCCACGATCTCAGATCGGCGATGCGGTTGACCGAGATCACTGTTGCGCCCGGTCGATGGTGTCCGTCGTTGATTCCGACCATGGCATCGGTGCCACCGGCAAGGAGCATCGACTCGGGGTGGGCGGCGAGTGCAGTTGTTGCCTCGTCGACGGTGGTCGGGAAAAGGACCGGCATACAAAAGACTTTACAAACTGTTCAAACCAGATGTTGCGATGACAGCCCCGGACTTCACCAGCCGTTCCCCGGGCGCAGCGCTCAGGCAGAGGGATCTAGGTATGAAGTGCGAGGGTGTGGCCGTCAGTCGATGACGATCTCGTCCAGGCCTGGCTCGGGGTCGGGGTACCGCGGATTGATCTCTTCGAGGTGATAACGCAAAATGCGCGCGATACAGACGTTGCGCACCCACTTGCGGTCAGCAGGGACGACATACCACGGCGCATCGTCGGTGGACGTCTTTTCGAGGGCGTCGGTGTACGCCTCCATGAACTCTGGCCAACGTGCGCGGTCATCGAGGTCACCGGCACGGAACTTCCAATTCTTGTCCCGCCGTTGGAGGCGTTCCTCGAAACGCTCCTTTTGCTCGTCACGCGAGACGTTGAGGAAGATCTTGATGATCGTCGTGCCCTCGTCTGCGAGCATCTGCTCGAAGTTGACGATGTGGCTGTAGCGCTTCTTCCACACCCTCTCGGGGGCGAAGCCCTTGACACGCACCACGAGGACGTCTTCGTAATGACTGCGGTTAAACACGCCAATCTTGCCGTCGGCCGGAGCGTGGTGATGAATTCGCCACAGGTAGTCGTGGGCAGTTTCCTCTTCAGTCGGCACGCCAAATGGATTGACATCGACGCCCGCCGGATTCAACCCACTGAAAATACTGCGAATGGTGCTGTCTTTGCCAGCTGCATCCATAGCTTGCAGCACGACGAGGACCGATGACGAACCGTCCGCAAACAGGCGCTTCTGGAGGTCGACCAGCTCGGCCATCTCATCAGCGAAGTCACGGTATGACTGCTCCTTTTCCCATCCGAAGGTCTCGCCGGTGTCGCGCTCATCGAGCCTGGCCGAACCCTGCCCGCCTGCGACGCGCAACGCGTGGAGCAATTCCTTTACGGACGGATCCTTCGTACCCATGCAGTCACTCTTGCACGGCACTTCGACCACTGCGAACCCGAACCCGACCCGAACCCGACCCGAACCCGACCCGAACCCGACCGAGCTACTCGCAGACGTATGGGCAGTGGCGACAGCCACTGACGCAGCAGTACTTTCGCGACTCCAAGAATGCAGCGGTGAAGACGCTGAAACCGCTCACAGGATCGATATAGGTGGGAATCGAGGACTCGACTGCTGCGTCGTGGCGCGCCAGGATCTCAGAGCGCTGAGGGTGTGTGGGGGCAACTCTTGATGCAGCTGGCACGCGCCAATTCGCTCGCACGTCCGGTGGTTCAGAAGTCACACCGAGCATTGTCGTGGACCGAACCGCCCGTTCAAACGCGCGGTTCCTGTCGCACACGGCAGCCCAATCTTGTTGTAGGGAGCAAGTTTCTCGTTTCCGCGTTGAACTTGTGGTGGACCTTGCGTCTAAGGTCCGCTCACGTGACGCCAGTCACGACTTTTGGACCACACAAAAATTGGGGGAAAACCTAATGACGACACGATCGAAACGCAGTGCCAAAAAACTGGGCACCGCAGCCATTCTGAGCTTCTCGCTCGTCGCCGCAGCATGCGGTGGCGGCAGCAGCGACAGCACGCCAGACGACACGCCAGATGCTACGGAGGCGCCTGACGCCACCACAGCGCCCGACGCCGAAGAGCCCGATGCTGCTCCCGCAAACACCGCCGACGCCGCCGTTGTCATCGACGAGAGCGACGTCGTCGAAGAAGACGCCAGCCCAGTCGCTGGCGGCACCTTGCGCTACGGCCTCGAAGCCGATGTGAACGGCATCAACCCGGCCACGTCGTCACTGTCGTCGCCTGGTCTGATGATGGGCAACGCTGTCTATGACACCCTTGCTGCGTTCACACCCGACGGCCAGTGGGTTCCCTACCTCGCCGAGTCGTTCACACCGAACGACGATTTCTCGCAGTGGCAGGTCAAGCTCCGCGAGGGCATCAGCTTCCACGACGGCACACCGCTCAACGCTGCAGCCGTCCAGACGAACTTCGAGACACAGCGCGGTGACCCGTTGGTCGGTCTCGCCGTCAAGCCGTTCTTCCCCGCAGAAAACGCAACGGAGCTCATCGACGACCTGACGATCCAGTTCAACCTTGCAGAGCCGAACGTCGTGTTCCCCGGTTCCCTTGCCGGTCAGCTCGGTATGGTCGCATCGCCGGCATGGCTCGCCGCAGCTCTCGTGGACCCGACGCTCAACCAGGAACCTGTCGGAACTGGCCCGTTCATCTTCGACAGCCGGTCCCAGGACTCGATCACCAAGTTTGTCCGCAATGACGCCTGGTGGGGTGGCGAGGTCTACCTCGACGCCATTGAGTTCATCCCGGTGACCGACCCCGACACCCGCAACGACTTGCTGTTCAACGGTGAACTCGACGCTCTGCAGACCACGAACCCCGCCTCAGTCGGCGACTTGCAGGCCGAAGACGGTTTCCAGAACGTCATCGACGAGAACGGTGAAGAATCGTTCGGTATGATCAATACGGCGGTTCCGCCGTTCGACGACATTCGTGCCCGCGAAGCACTGACTCAGGCAACGCCACTGCAGAACTACCGTGACCTCATTGGTCTCGGTATCAGCCGTGCGGCCGACCAGAGCTTTGTGCCCGAAAGCAAGTACTACAACCCCGACGTCGTGCAACAGGGTGACAACCCAGAGCGCGCCCTCGAGTTGGTTGCCGAGTACTGCGCCGACAAGGGCACCGACGTCAACACGACGCTCGGCGAGACCACAACCTGCACCGATGGCAGGATCAACATCGAACTGCAGTGGAGTGGCCCGGCTGTGGTCCAGACCCGTATCGCCGAAATTCTCGACGAAGGCTGGAAGAACGCTGGATTCAACGTCACGTTCGACGAATTGCCCCAGGATGAGCACATTCTCCAGACGGCTATTGGCCAGTACAACGTGGTCACCTGGCGTCAGTTCGGTGCAACCGACCCGGCACAGGACAACGTGTGGTTGATGTGCCGCACCATCGGCGGCATCTCGCTGAACTGGCCGAAGTTCTGTGACGAGTCCCGTGACGCGCTCCTCCTCGAGGCTCAGGCCTCCCAAGACGACGCAACCCGCGTGGCGCTTTATCAGGAGCTGCAGCAGAAAATCAACGCAGACTTCACGTACATCTTCTTCCTCCACACCACCTGGGACAATGCCTTCGGCGAAAACGTCCGCGGCGTGTGTGATCGTCTGACGCCCGAAGGCGAGGCCACCCAGTGCGCGACCGGCGGCCGTACCTGGTTCAGCTCGGTGTACTTCGCCGCCTGATACGCGGTCACTGACGTCCTGTTCCACTCACGAGAAAGACACTGAGAAACCGATTCCATGAGATATTGGCTTCAACGGCTAGGAGTAGCGGTCGCGCTGCTCCTCGCCGTCAGTGCGCTGACATTCGGCGCCATGAATCTGTTGGGCGATCCGCTCTTCAACATTTTGGGGCCGACTTCGGCCAGCACCCTGCCTGAAGACCTCGAGATCATCGAGGCCGCGAAGGCCGAGTACAACCTCGACGACCCACTTCCCGTGCGTTACGTGAAGTGGGGGTCGGCGTTCGTCACCGGCGACTTCGGCGTGCAGTTCAGCGTCGACGGTCAGCCACCCGTGAGTGATCTCATCAAGGAACGACTGCCCCGCACGGTGATGCTGCTCATCATTGCTCAGACCATGGCGGTCATGATCGCCATCCCCTGGGCGCTGTTTGCAGCATCCCGTGCGGACAAGGCGGTCGACAAAGTGTCGACCGTTACGTCGTTCCTGTTCATCGCCATCCCAAACTTCGGTTTGGCGGTCATCCTCAAATACGTGTTCTCGTTGAAGTTCTCGATTTTCCCACTGATCTTCAACGCTGCCGACCCATTTTGGTCACGGGTTTGGCAATTGATCCTGCCGGCGATGGCACTCGCACTCCCGGTGGCTTCGGTGTACCAGCGACTGCTGCGTACCGACCTCATCACCACGTTGCAGGAGGACTACATCCTCACTGCCCGTTCTAAGGGCGTCTCCAAGCGCAACGTGCTGTTCAAGCACGCACTGCGCCCCTCGCTCTTTTCGTTCGTCACGATCTTCGGTATCAATACGGGCGCACTGCTCGGCGGTTCGCTGATCGTCGAACAGATTTTCATCATCCCCGGCTTGGGCAGCGCGATCGTCGAAGCAATTCTGCGTGAAGACTTCCCGGTTGTCTTGGCGATCGTCATGATCGTCACGTCCGCGTTCGTCGTGATCAACATTTTGGTCGACCTGCTCTATTCGCTGATTGACCCGAGAGTGAGGGCTGCATGAGCGACGGCACCATCCACAGCGCCGAGACTGCACAGGCCAACGCTGACGGCGCTGCCTCGAAGCGTCGCCTCGGCATCGGTTTTTGGATCGCGGCCGTCTGGCTGTTCATCGTGTTTTCTGCGGCGCTCTTCGCTCCGTGGCTTCCTTTCAAGAACCCAGACAACAACTTCATCGTGAGCGGTGAACGGCCCCCCTACGCCCCATCCACTACGCACCTCTTCGGGACCGATCAGGACGCCCGCGACCTCTTGGCTCGAACGGTGTTTGGTGCTCGAGTTTCGCTGACCGTTGGCCTCGTTGCCATCGGGATGGGCATGCTGTTCGGTGGCTTCATGGGAATCATGGCCGGCTACTTCCGAGGCTGGTGGGATCGCGTCATTTCGTTTGTCTTCATCATCTTCCTGTCGTTCCCGGCCCTGGTCCTCGCCATCTTGATCACCGCACTCCTCGAACGCAGCCTGCGGACGATCTCCATCACGCTGGGAATCTTGTCGATCGCCCCAGTCGGTCGTATTGCTCGTGCCACAACGATTTCGTTCGCTGATCGAGAGTTCGTGCTCGCTGCTCGAACACTCGGAGCCAAGAACGGCCGGATCATTGTCAGAGAACTGCTCCCGAACGTCCTCATTCCGATGTCGGCGCTCGCCCTGCTTGGCATGGCGGTTGCAGTCGTCGCCGAAGGCGGCCTGGCCTTCCTCGGTCTCTCTGTTGAGAAGGGCCCGACCTGGGGCAAGGTCATTTTGACTGGCGCCGGTTCACGTGACCTCCAAAAGGCCCCGTGGATAGCAATCATTCCGATCATCGTGCTGTTCTTGACGGTGCTTGCACTGAACTTCGCAGGCGACCGCATCCGGAGCTACTTCGACGTCCGGGAGACCGCACTGTGAACAAGGACAACCACATGCAGACTGATCGTCGAATCGAGTCAGGGGAACCACTCCTCGAACTCATCGACCTCAAGACCCACTTCAAAACCGAGCGCGGTCTCGTCCGCGCGGTCGATGGCGTCACGCTGTCGCTCAAGCGTGGCGAGTCGCTCGGCGTCGTTGGCGAGTCAGGCTCGGGCAAAACCGTCCTTGCTCGCTCGATCATGGGGTTGCTGCCTTCCACGGCGGTCAAGCACGGGTCGGTCAAGTTCGCCGGTCAAGACATCCTCGGATTCTCCGCCAAGCAGATGCGTCACCTCTGGGGCGCCGAGATGTCGATGGTGTTCCAGAACCCGCTGAACTCACTCAACCCGCTGATGAAAATCGGCAAGCAGATCACCGAACCACTCAAGCTCCACTTAGGGATGGACAAGGCAACGGCCACTGCAACCGCGCTCCAGCTGTTGCGCGACGTCCGCATTCCCGAGCCCGAGCGCCGCCTCAACCAGCTCCCACACGAACTATCCGGTGGCATGCGTCAGCGTGTGATGATCGCTATTGCGTTGGCATGCGGGCCAACCTTGCTGTTCGCTGACGAGCCAACTACTGCACTTGACGTCACCGTCCAGGCTCAGATCCTCGACCTGATTGGTGAGCAGCGGCGTGACCGCAACATGTCGGTCATCCTCGTCACTCACGACCTCGGTGTCGTGGCTGGCCACACCGACCAGATTGCTGTCATGTACGGCGGCAAACTGGTCGAGCATGCGCCAACCAAGACGCTCTTCGCCAACATGAAGATGCCGTACACGAAGTCGTTGATGCGCAGTATCCCGAAGCTGAGTGACCCGAGCCACACCCGGCTGGCAACGATTCACGGCCGCCCGCCGGACCTCGTCAACCCGCCATTGGGCTGCAACTTCGCGCCACGCTGCATGTATGCGCTGCCGAAGTGCCACGTCGAAGAGCCGCCGCTCACCCCAACCACTGACCCGAAGCACGTGTATGCGTGCTGGTACCCCGTTGGTTCCCCCGAGTTCGAGAAGCGAGACGCTGAATTGCAAGCAACCGGTTACAAGCCTGAAGACTTTTCGGCGGTGTCCTGATGGCAGGCACCGGCAAAGCACATCTACGAGAGGGTGACAAGGTCCTCAGCATCGAAGACCTTGTTGTCGAGTTCAAGGTCGGCCGTGGCAACACGGTCAAGGCCGTGTCTGGCATCAGTTTCGACGTCTTGCGCGGCGAAACGCTCGGCATTGTCGGCGAATCCGGCTGTGGCAAAAGCACCACGGGCCGCGCCATCATGCAGATCCCGCCGCCGACCAGCGGGTCGATCATCTTCGAAGGCGCTGAGCTCACGGAGATGAGCAGCAGCGCCGTGCGCGAGGCCCGTACTCGCGTGCAGATGATCTTCCAGGACCCTGTGTCGTCGCTCAATCCGCGCCGTTCGGTTCGTGACAGCGTGCTCGAGCCGCTCGAGATCTGGAAGCGCGGCACGAAGGAAGAACGCAACAAGCTCGTCGATGAGATCCTCGAATCGGTCGGTATCGACCCGGCGCGTGCTGCCGAAAGCAAGCCACACCAGTTCTCTGGCGGTCAGTGTCAGCGCATCTCCGTGGCCCGAGCCCTCGTGCTCGACCCCACACTGATCATCTGCGATGAGCCCGTCTCAGCCCTTGACGTGTCGGTGCAGGCGCAGGTTCTCAACCTGTTGGAAGACCTGAAAGAGAAGTTCGGCCTCACGCTGGTGTTCATTGCCCACGACCTTGCTGTCGTGAAGAACATCAGTGACCGAGTCGCTGTGATGTACCTCGGCAAACTGTGCGAAGTCGCCTCGAGTGACGATCTCTACGCCCGTCCGTCGCATCCGTACACGAACGTGCTGCTCGATTCGATCCCCGCACCCGACCCCGAGGCCGACCATTCCGTCGGCAAGATCGTCGGCGAGCCACCCTCACCGATCTCTCCCCCGTCGGGCTGTCGTTTCCATCCGCGTTGCGCCTACGCGACCGACATCTGTACCAGGGAAGAACCACAGCTGCGGGCAATGGGCGATGGACACTTCGTCGCCTGTCACCATCCGGTCGAAACTCCTGTCGAGATCAACTGAGACTGCAGTCAGGATCTGCTTCCGGCTGCTATCTTCCTGCCGTGTCCGCGCCCGCGAATCAGCTCCTCTCTGAGCGACTCATCGACGTCGGTGCCACGCTGTCCTGGTACCGCCACGGTTGCGGTGACCCGACCACCTGGTTGAACGTCGTCGGCCGCGGTGTCACGTCCACAGGCGAAATGATCCGAGCGACACGGACGCCTGATGGTCCGGGCACGCTCCGGATTGGTTGGAGCGATTCGCCAGACACCGACGTCGACGGGATTCCCGGGATTTCGCTGGCGGCCTATGGCCCGGGCGCAGCGTGGATGCTCAAGCAGGCGTCTCGGATGCTCGGCGTTGACGACCAGATCGATCATGAGCTCGAAAACGACCGTCAACCGGCTGTGGCCAAGGCTGCTCGCAACGGGCGCTCGGTCCGCATGGGTGCCAGCGGCGATCTCTATCACTCGCTCCTGCCGACCATCCTCGAACAGCGCATCACGATCGGCGAGGCACACAACCAGTGGCGCCAGCTCTGTTTCAACCTCAGTGAGCCGGCCCCAGGGCCGTTCACACGGCTCCTCCTGCCGCCCGAACCTGGCGTGCTTGCGCGGCAACCGAGCTGGTGGTTCCACCCGCTCGGCATCGAGCGCAAGCGGGCCGAGCCGTTGCAACGTGTCGCCCAACATGCCGCCAAGTTCTGGGACTGGGCAGTGCTGCCGGCGTCAGAGGCCCGAGCCAAGTTGCACCTGATCGACGGAGTCGGACAGTGGACCATCGGCAATGTGCTCGGACCGGCACTGGGGGACCCCGACGCTGTCGCTGTGGGCGACTATCACCTCAAGAACATGGTCGGCACCGTCCTCGCTAGTGAGGCCCGTGCCACTGACGAACGAATGCTCGAACTCCTGGAACCCTACGTGGGCCAACGTGGCCGAGTTGTCCGCCTGCTGCAGATGGACGGCGCAGCAGCGCCGAAGTTCGGCCCGAAGAAGCGCATTCTACCGATGCATGCCTGGTGACCCATGCGTGACGCCGAGCTGAATACGTCAACAATCGACCGCACCCGCGGCGGTTGGCTGGCCAACATCCTGAACGAGTTCTCAACGCCCCGCGCGACCTCGATTCGTGACGACTTCGCCGACAAGTCGTTCCGTCGCGCCATCGTCGTCGGCCTCATCGCGTACGTGGTGACGCGGCTCTGCCTCATTGCCGGTGCCGGAGTCCGCGCCGCACAGCGCGTCGTCGATGTCCGCAAAGACATCCAGATCGGCATCCTCAACGAGATCGAGCCGTCTGCCGGGTCGACGATCAGTAACGTGTTGACGTCGTGGGACGGCCGTTGGTATCTCGAAATCGTCCGCTTCGGCTATCCCAAGTCGATCCCTGCCGACATCACGTACAACCAACTCGAAGCTCGCGCGGCGTTCTTCCCCGTCTACCCGTGGTTGGTGCGTGTCGTCGATTTCGTCCTGCCCGGTGGCGATACGCTCGCCGCGCTCTTCACCAACTTTGTACTGGGTGCCATCTCGGTGGTCGTAGTCGGGCTCCTCGCTCGGCGCTTGTTCAGCAACGCTGTTGCGGCACGTTCGATGACCCTCTACACGGTGTTCCCCGGCAGCTTCGTCCTGTCGTTTGCCTACGCCGAGGCAACGTTCATCGTCCTCGCGGCACTGTGCCTGCTCTTTTTGATCGAAGAACGCTGGTTACTCGCAGGCATCGCCGCGGCGATCGGCACCGGCACCAGACCGAACGGCGTGGCGCTGGTCGCAGCGTGTGTCGTGGCGGCGGCGCTCGCAATCTGGCGTCGACGAGACTGGATGTCGCTCGTTCCGGTTGTCTTGTCGCCGCTCGGGTTCATTGGGTTCCAGCTCTATGTCGATGCCCAAGCCGGCGAACGTGGCGCCTGGTTCCGCGTGCAACGCGAGGCCTGGTCCGAGGGCACGAGCTTCGGAGCAACCGCAGTCGCGAATACCTTCGGCTTCGTCAAGAGCCCACTGAGTTCGCCTGCCGACGCCCTCACTGCGCTCTGCCTACTGGCGCTCGCCGGCATGCTCTACGCGCTGTGGAAGCGCCACCTCCCACTCCCCCTTGTTGCGTTCTGTGGCGTGATCATCGCCCTGATGCTGATTCCCGAAACCGTCACCGCCCGGCCTCGCTTCTTGTTCACCGCGTTCCCGCTGTTTATCGCTGTCGGTGCCTGGTGGCCAGAGCCAGTCGCTGATCGTGATCACCACCGAGCGAGCTGGGACCGAGCGGGCTGGGACATGGTGCTGGTGGCCGGTGGGGCCGGCCTCGCCACCCTCACCGGGCTGTACGGCGTCTTCGGAGCGATTCCGTAATGGGCACGTTGCGATGCCTCGTCGTGGTTCCCACACACAACGAAGCAACCAACATCGAAGAGATCCTCGCCCGTCTCCGCGAACATGTACCCGAGGCCGACGTACTCGTCATCGACGACGCATCCACCGACGCCACCCGCACGCTCGCTCGCGCAGCGCTGCGGCCAAACGACCGGATTGTCGAGCGCACAACGAAGAGCGGTTTGGGCAACGCGTATCTGCACGCCTTCCGCATCGGTCTCGACGAGGGTTACGACCTGCTGGTTCAGATCGATGCCGACATGTCCCACGACCCGATTGCACTGCCGACCATGCTCGCTGTGGCACAGCATGGCGTCGCGGTGGTCATTGGTTCGCGCTATATCCCAGGCGGTTCTGTCATCGGCTGGCCGCGCCGCCGACTCTGGCTGTCGCGCTGGGCCAACCGGTACACCGCCATTGCGCTTGGCCTCGCCATCAACGACGCCACAGCCGGGTACCGCGTCTATCGAGCCGACGCCCTCCGGTCGCTCGACCTGGCCGGAATCCAAGCGAGTGGCTACGGATTTCAGATCGAAATGACCTACCGGGCCGTTCGTTCCGGGATGAGCGTGGTCGAAATTCCGATCACCTTCCGAGATCGGGTGGCTGGCGAATCAAAGATGAGTCGCCGGATCGTCGTCGAGGCCTTCAAGCTCGTCACCTGGTGGGGCGTCAACGACCTGGTGACACTGCGACGACGCCGCAGGGCCTACCGGACGCTCGACCAGGCCACGCAGCCCGACAGCCAGTGAGCGCTACGATTGGCCGCTCCATGCGCGCCCCGTCCACGCTCTCGACGCCGATGGCTCGCTTTGCCGACGCGTTGCTGTCGGTCGACCTCCCAGCGCTGCCCGTTGCTCCCCGCCGCCAGACCGTTTCGTTCATTGATGAACGAGTGCAAACGATGCCGTCGGTCCCTCGATTCGGCGTCAAGGCCATCGGTGTTGGCGTCGATGTTCTTTCCAGGCTCTTTGGTGTCGACCGAGTCATCAGCCTCGTCACGAAGCTGCCGATTCCGCTCCTCGCCGAGTACCCCCGCCTGATCCGATCGTTGGCTTTCGCCTATATCTGGGAAACCTGGCCAGCAACGCAAACGGACGGCGCCCAATGACCGCGACCAACGAGTGGACCGCGACCAACGAGTGCGAGGTGCTGATCATTGGCTCCGGAGCAGGTGGCGCCACAACCGCCGCGATCCTTGCCGAAGCCGGCCACGACGTCCTCATCATCGAGGAGGGACCGTGGGTCGACCAGGGCGAAGTCGTGCCGTTCTCGCTCGAGCAGATGGATCGCCAGTACCGATCGGGTGGCGTCACGGTGGCGCTCGGTATTCCATCGATTGCCTACACCGAAGGCCGTTGCGCCGGTGGCGGCACCGAGGTCAACAGCGGGCTGTATCGCCGCCCACCCGAGCAAGCGATCGCGCGTTGGCAACGTGACTACGCGATCGACGACTTCGACGCTGGCGACTTGCTGTCGATCTGCGAAGAGGTCGAAGAGCAACTGACCGTGCAGACCGTGCCTGGCGAACACACCAGAGCCAGTGAAATCTTACGCGACGGTGCAGCCGCACTTGGTTGGCAGCACGACGAGAGCCCACGCTGGATGTCGTATCCAGAAGGCGGGCGTGCCGTCGACGGTCAGCGCCAAAGCATGACGCGTACGTACCTGCCCAGAGCCTTCGCTGCAGGGGCCCGGATGCTCACCGAACACCGGCTCGATCGGCTCGTGATGTCCGGTGGCGCCGCGACAAGCGCTCAGTTGTCAGCGACTGCAACGGGTGTCGATCAACCAACCACGATCACGTTCAAGAGCGTCTTCGTCTGCGGTGGAGCCATCCAAACTCCGGCGATTTTGCAGCGCGCCGGCTTGCGCCATCGGGTCGGCCGCACGCTCGCGGTCCATCCCACCGTCAAGCTCGCGGCGCGGTTCGACGAGAACGTCAACACGCCTGACGACGTCCCAGTTTTCCAGGTCAAAGAGTTTGCCCCTGGCATCTCGTTCGGCGGCTCTGCAAGCCACCCCGGACTGGTCGCGCTGTCGTTGACCGACAACTGGCGGGAATTCGGAGCGGCAGTGACCGCCTGGCCCGAGTTGGCCATCTACTACGCCGCAATCACCAGCCAGGGCCGTGGCTGGGTGCAGGCGATCCCCGGCGTCCGAGACCCGATCGTCACGTATCGACTGACCAAACGCGATCGTGCGCTCCTGGGCCAAGGCCTGGCCCGCCTCGCACTCCTCATGCTTGAGGCCGGCGCTGACGAGGTGTACCCGTCGTTCAAGCACGCGCCACTCGTCCGCAACCGTGCCGACCTCGCCAAGATGACCGCTGCGTTCGCTGCCACGAGGGCCAGCGTTATGACCGTACATCTCTGCTCAACGGCACCAATGGGCGAGAACCACAAGCGGACCGCCACGAACAGCTTCGGCAAGGTCCACGGCGCGAGCAACGTGTGGGTCAACGATGCTGCACTGTTGCCTGACGCACCAGGTGTCAACCCGCAGGCCTCGGTGATGGCCATCGCCATCCGTAACGCACGGCGTTTTGCCGACGAACGAGCTGGATGACCCTTGCCGGATGTTCAATGACGGAGACACTTCGATGACCCAACAACTCGCCACTCCAGACGTCACCGTGATCACAGGAGCCGGCGGTTGGCTCGGCACGGGGCTCGTTGCGGCGTTCCTCTCTGACGACCACGAGTATCAGCGGGCAGGCCGACTTCGGCTGCTCGTTCGCGACCCTGCTGACGCAGTTACACTCAATGCAGCCAGTGATCGCGTCGAGGTCGTCGTGGGCGACATCAGCCGAGCCGATACAGCACTGGATCTGTTTCGTGGTCTTCACGATGTCGACTCGGTCGACGTGATCCATACCGCCGGCATCATCCATCCCAACAAGATGGCCGACTTCGATGCCGTCAACCATCAAGGCACCGAACACATTCTCCGAGCTGCCGAGAACGCAGGCATCAGACGCATGGTTCACGTCTCATCGAACAGCCCATTCGGCACCAACGCTGACGTCACCGACACCTTCGGCCACGATGAACCGTTCCACCCGTACTTCGGCTACGGGCGCTCCAAAATGGACGCCGAACTCCGAGTTCACGATGCTGTCGATCGTGGGCTGAACGTCGTGATGGTTCGGCCGCCGTGGTTCTACGGTCCGCACCAGCCAGCACGTCAGACCACGTTCTTCACGTTGGTTCGCACGGGCAGGTTCCCGGTGCTCGGTGGCGGCAACCAACGTCGGTCGATGGTCTTCATCGACAATCTCATCGAAGGCATCGTTCGAGCCGAGTTGACACCGACGGCGCCCGGCCTTGGGTGGTGGATTGCCGATGAGCGTGCGTACACCGTGTCCGAAATCGTCGAAACGGTTGGTTGCGCGCTCACCGCCGAGGGCTACGACGTCAAGGCGAACCGGCTGAAGCTGCCGAACGTCGTTGGCGACATCGCCGAACGGGTCGATGCGTTCTTCCAACGGATCGACAAGTACAACCAACAGTTCCACGTACTTGGCGAGATGAACAAGACGATTGCTGTCGACATCAGCGCCGCGCAGCGCGACCTCGGCTACTCCCCCGACGTGTCGCTCTCTGACGGCATGCGACGCAGCATCCAGTGGTGTCGCGAGCAGGGCATCGAGCTGTGACCACGTATCTCGTCACCGGAGGGAGCGGCTACTTCGGGTCACTGATCGCGCAGCGTCTCCATGCGGCTGGCGAAACAGTTCGCGTGCTTGACATTAACGATGCTGACGACCGGCCTTGCGGCGTCGAGTTCGTCCAGGGCGATATCCGTGACATCAACGTGGTGCGCGAGGCCGTCGATGGCGTCGACGTCGTGTTGAACAATGTGGCGCAGGTGCCGCTTGCCCAAGACGAGCATCTGCTCCGATCGGTCAACGTTGACGGAACGGTCAACCTGCTCGAGGCAAGCGCTGCGAGCGGCGTCCGCAAGGTGGTACACACCTCCTCGAGCGCCGTGTTCGGGGTCCCCAAGACCAACCCCGTGCTGCCAACCACCGTGCCGTCGCCGATGGAGCCGTACGGCCACGCCAAGCTCGCAGCCGAGTGGGCCTGCCTGGTCGCAGCTCGCCAGGGCCTCGATGTGTCGATTGTTCGCCCGCGGACCATCCTCGGCCATGGCCGCCTCGGCATCTTCGGCATCCTGTTCGACTGGATTGCCGACGGGCACGACCCGATCGTGCTGGGCGACGGCACCAACCGCTACCAGTTTGTCCACAGCGATGATCTTGCCGATGTTTGTCTGCTGGCGGCCGACGCTGAATCGCCTGGTGTGTTCAATGTCGGTACCGATCGGTTCGGCACCATGCGCGAGACCCTCGCCAGCTTGTGCGCTCACGCCGGCACCGGCTCGCAGGTCCGTTCGCTGCCCGCCGCCCCGGCCAGCCTCGGCATGTCGCTCACTGCAAAGCTGGGGCTTGCCCCGTTTGCCCCGTACCACTGGTTGATGTACTCGAAGTCGATGTGGTTCGACCTGCAGCACCTCGAAACGCAGCTCGGGTGGACGCCGCAGTGGTCGACGGATGACATGTTTGCGCAGAGCTACGACTGGTTCCTTGAGCATCGTGCAGCGACGAGCAATGTCAACGCCTCGCATCATCGACGGACCTCGAAGCAAGGCGTGCTCGGGCTCGTGAAACGCATGTCGAGCGTACTTCCAGCGGCACGATGAGCGCAATCACACCAGCGAGCCCAGTGCAATGACACGGCTTGCGGAGTTGCTTCGCCAGCGGTCGACGGCGGTATCGGTTGCCGTGTTGGCCTGCTTGGCCTACGTACCGGCACTGACGGCTGCGCCCGGTCGGATGCCGACTGATTCAAAGCTGTACGTGTACCTGAACCCGGGTCGCTTCATCGCCGACACGACGACGTCGTTCGATCCGCGCCAGTTCGCCGGCTGGGTGCCGCATCAGCACATTGCCTATCTCTGGCCGACCGCTCCCTGGTTCTGGCTGTTCGAAAAGCTCGGAGCTCCCGACTGGATCGCCCACCGACTCTGGATCGGCACGCTTCTCCTCGTCGCCGGGCTCGGCGTGCGATGGGTCAGCCGAGTGCTCGGCCTGGCGCCCCTTGCCGCATTCGTTGCGGCGCTCGTCTACCAACTTTCTCCGTACGTGCTGCCGTACGTCTCTCGGACGTCGGTGTTGCTCCTCCCATGGGCAGGCCTCGGATGGATCGTCGGCCTCACCGTCTTGGCAGCACAGCGCGGACGATGGCGCTTCCCGGCAGCAATCGCACTGGTCGTCCTGACGGTCGGTGCCGTCAATGCCACCGCTTTGGCAATGATCATTCCTGCGCCCACATTGTGGCTCGCCCACGCCGTCTGGAATCGTTCGATTACTTGGCGACGGGCCCTCGCAACCGCCGGCAAGGTCGCTGTGCTGTCGACCGCCGTGTCGCTCTGGTGGATGGCGATGTTGATCATCCAAGGTCGGCGTGGCGGCGATGTCCTGGCCTATTCGGAGTCGCTGGAGTCAGTGTCGTTCACGTCAACGTCGACCGAAGTGCTGCGCGGGCTCGGCTACTGGTTGTTCTATCTGCGCGACTCGTTTGCCGCGGCAACCACCTCCTCACTCGATCATCTGATCTCCATCCCGGTCGTGATTGCCGGGCTCGGACTTGTGCTGCTGTGCCTGCTGGGTATTGTCGTGAGTGAGTGGGAGCATCGACGGTTTGCTGCACTCCTCGTTGGGGCTGGCCTCGTGTTGGCCGTTGGTGTTCACCCGATCGACGACACGTCGCCGCTGATGTCGGCGCTGCTCGGCGACCGCGAGAGTGGCGTAGCGTTGGCCTTGCGCAGCAGCACCCGGGCCGTTCCTGTCCTCATGCTCGGTATGGCATTGGGTGCAGCGTCGCTCGTGTCCGCTGTTCGAATGCTGCGATTCCGCGGCGGCCCAACCGTGTTCGGTGGGGCGCGTGCATCGGTGACGATCGCTGCTGTCATCGGCCTCCTCGCCGTCATCAACCTGCCGGCTCTCCGCAACGGTGGTTTCGTTGATCCGGCGCTCGAACGCGACGAACAACCACCCGCTTCGTGGCTCAATGCCTCGGCCGCACTCGACGCACTCCCCGATGGCTACCGAGTACTTCAGATTCCCGGTACCGAGTTCGGGGCATACCAGTGGGGCTACACGGTCGATCAGCCGCTGCCGGCGCTGACTGAGCGCCCGCTCCTCACGCGTGACCTTCTCCCGCTGGGTAGCCCGGCCGCAATGGACCTTGTCTTTGCACTCGACGATCGCGTGCAAGATGGCACGCTCGACCCCGATGCTGTGGCACCGATCGCCCGGCTGCTCGGCGTCGACACGATCTGGCTGACGAACGATGTGCAGTTCGATCGGTTCCGCCTGGCTCGGCCAGAGTTGGTCGCCGACCTCCTTGCACACGGTGGTGTCGACGGCGTTGGATACCCGGCATCATTTGGCAAACCAACAGTAATGTTGCCGCGAGTTCCGTACGTCGACGAGCAGTCGATCGGCGACTCTCGAGTCGGTACCGCCATTGCTCCGGTGCAGTTACTGCCGGTTGGTCATCCTGTCCCGACCGTTCGAGTCAAAGACGAGGTTGTGGTGGTATCGGGCAGCGGTGACGGCCTCGTCGATGCTGCCGGCGCGGGCTTGATCGATGGCGCCGAGTTAATTCGCTACAGCGCATCGCTCGACTCCAGCGAGGTGGCCGCGGCACTGAGTAATGGTGCGTCGCTGATCGTCACCGACTCGAACCGCGACCGTGCGCATCATTGGCGGGGCTCGCAGGATGTTCACGGCGCCACCGAGTTCGGCGGCCCTGAGGCCGATGTGCTGCGCTTCGAGCCGGCTGACCAACGGCTCCCCGTCTTCGACACCACCGAGGCGGCAACGCAGACCGTAGCGATCCAAGATGGCCCGGTTCGCGCAACTGCCAGCGCCTATGGCGAGCCGTTTGCGTATCTCCCTGAGCACCGGCCGGTGATGGCCATCGACGGCGATTTCTCCACGAGCTGGGTCGTTGCCGACCGCGCTCCAGCCATCGGAGAATTCATCCGGCTTGACGTGTCATCCGACTTCGACCACGTCACGCTTCGCCAGCCTGATTCGCCGCCGGGAACGCGCGTGATCACCGACGTCCGCATCGACGGCGTCGGCCAACCAGTCCTTGTTTCGCTTGACGGTCGTTCGCTCGCAGGCGCAGGACAGCGCATCGATGTGGACGGCGCTGCGGGTTCGACAGTCGACATCGTGATTACGGGCACAAGCGCCCCCCAGCCGCCCATCGCCGCAGCAATCGGTGCCGTTGGATTCGCCGAGATCGAACTCGGCCTCGCTCCGACAGTCGAAGTGATCCGAGTTCCGCACGACGCGACCGACGCGAATCCCAACAATCAGACCTCGTATGTGTTTTCGCGGCTTCGGGCCGATCCGCAAGATCGATTTCGGAGCGATCCGGAACCGACGCTCAATCGTCAGTTCGATCTGGCTGCCGACATGACATCGAACATCTCGGTGACACTGCGGGTGACGCCGAGTGCATCCGGCGAACTGCTCTCCGAACTGTTCGAGGAGCGAGGGCAGGCTTCTGATCACCTCGATGGCACCCTCACGGCGCGCGGCCACGCTGCTGCCGACGGTGATCTGGCAACTGCCTGGATCACTCCCTTCGACAATGTCGTCGGCCAGTCGCTCACCAATCTCGGTGACGGCTCATCAAGCAGCCTTCGCGTCACGCAATTGGTGGGCAATTTCTCCCCCGTCACCAAGCTACGGATCACCGACCGCGTGGGCGACCTCACCATCGTTGTCCCTGGGCCTGACGTCACCATCGAGTTGCCTCGCGCAGTCGACGTGACGCAAGCGACCGTGACGATTGTCGAGATCGACTCGAAGCAAACCATCGACCGCCGGTTCGGAGAGCCCGTCGTGCTGCCCGCAGCAATCAGTTCGATCGGCTTTGTCGGGAGCTTCATCGAGCGATCGTCGGCATTCGCCGCCAATGGGGAATGCCGCGATGATCTTCTCGAACTCGACGGACAGCCGCTGGGCGTGTCTGTTGCGTTCGACGTCGACACTGCACTCGCCGGTGACTCCATCACCGTCGAGGTGTGCGACGGATCACTCGATCTTGAACAGGGAACACATCGGCTCTCGACAGCTGCAGGCCACACCACTGGCATCGACGTCGATCGTGTTGTCCTGCGGCCAGCTCCACCCGAGACTGCTGCGAGCCCCGCCATCGATCCGACCCAAACGGTGTTGGTCGAAAGTGGTCGCCACGACCGCATCGTCGACGTTCCGGCATGCCCGAGAGGCTGCTGGGTCGTGCTCGGTGAGGGCTACAACGACGGTTGGACAGCGAGCACAGCCGGCGGCACGCTGGCGGGGCCCGAACTCGTCGACGGGAATGCAAACGGGTGGTGGATCGCCCCGACCAACGCGACCACAACCGTCGAGATCCAATGGACACCACAGCGCACCCTCTCGATTGCACTCTTCGCCTCGTTGTTTGCGGCGCTTGTCGCGATTGCGATTGTCGTGCTCGACCGTCGCCGTTCGAGCGATGTGGCGCTCACGGCAATCGGACCAGAGTTTGCGACGTGGAACCCTGACGCCCGACGATCGATCGGTAGTGTCGGCGCCATCGCCACGGTCGCCGCCGCACTTGTGGCCGGGTGGGTGTGGGCAATCCCCGCCGCCGCAGTCGCAGTTGTTGCTGTTGTTACGCGTCGGGTCCGAGTCTTGGCAATCGCCGGCTGGTTGATCGTGGCAGGGGTGTCGTTGACTGTCGTCTTTGTTGTGGGCGTCGAACGTCCCTTCCCGAACGCAGGCTGGCCCATCCGCTTCGAGTGGCTCCACGGCTGGACGTTGCTGGGCGTCATGCTGCTGATGTGCGCAGCGCTGGTCAATCGACGCTCGGCCAGGCCGGTCACTTCGAAGGCCACATCTGCAGCGACGCCAGCCGATGGGTGACCATCGTTATCACCCGGCGCTCGACGGCCTCCGTGCAGTCGCAGTCGTCTGTGTGGTGCTCTTTCATGCAGGCGCGACGTCGGGTTTGTCCGACCTCGCACCGGGCGGATTCATCGGCGTTTCGGTCTTCTTCACCCTGTCGGGTTACCTCGTCACGACCGTGCTGCTTCGAGAAATCGCCGACTCAGGCGATCTCGACGTCCGCCGGTTCTGGGCACGACGCTTCAGGCGATTGGCGCCGGCTTCACTCACCGTCGTGGTCGGCGCTGTCGTGCTCGCGCCCCTGTTCTGGGCTGGCTTTCGCTGGGTCGATGCGGCTGCGGGGGCATTCGGCTACACGAACTGGCATGTGATTGTTTCCGGCGAGGGGCAGTTGCTTCGGACCATCGTCGGCCCGCTTGGCCCGTTCTGGTCGCTGGCGGTCGAAGAACAGTTCTACGTACTTCTGACCGTCGCAGTGCTTGTCGCGGTCCGTACGAAACGACCGGTCAGAACGCTGTCGATCATGGTGTTCACAGGCTGGATCGGGTCACTCCTCGTTCAACTCTTCGTGTCCGGACCGCAGTTCCGGCTTGAGTTCGGGACCGACGCGCGCGGCACAGAGCTGCTTGCTGGCTGCGGCCTTGCGCTGCTGCTCCACGTTCACCCCGAGGCCCTTCAGCGATCCGCTGCTTGGCTCAGGCCCGCCGGCATCGCGGGCTTCGTTGCCATGCTCGCGCTGGCCTCAACAACCGACTACGACCCACCGTGGTTACTGCGGGGCGGCTACGCAGCCGTGTCGGTTGTCAGCGCGGTACTCGTGGCCTCCCTGTTGCTTCCCGGCCCGCTCACACGGCTCTTGGCCCGGGCACCATTTGTGGCCGTTGGCCAGATGAGCTACTCGTGGTACGTCATCCACTGGCCGGTCATCCTCATCATGTCCAGTGATCGCATCGGGATCGATGGCTGGCCACTGCTTGTTGTCAAGGTCCTTGCCTCATCGGTTGCGGCTGCCGTGCTGCATGTGGCAATCGAGCAGCCGCTCCGGGCCAAGCGGACCTCAATCGCTGAGTGACAGGCAGAGCGCCGACTGCGGCATCGGTGCCGACATGTCGAGCCGAATATCCACATCGTCGCGCACAACATCGCCGGGCAAAAAGAACGCTTCATTGCCGATCTGGGCGAAGAACAAATTCTCGATGGCGTCGACCGTGACCGTGTAGCGGCCGTCGCCAGCGTCGAGAGGTTCATCGATCATGACGACATCACCAGACGTGAAGATCGTGCGCGGCGTCGGTGAGTCGAGACCCTCCACCGACAGCTGCCAGTTGACTCCTGCTGCGAGCACACGGTCACCGTTCACCCCGTCACCGTTCACCCCGTCACCGTTCACCCCGTCACCGTTGAGGGCACCGGTTGCCTGGCGCACGCCATCGGGCCTGTCGAGTGCAACCCATCGGCCCTGTTCAGCAATCCAGACGCCGCTGCAGTCGCGCGTCACGCCCACGATGCCGTCGCGCGGCACCGGGGTCGCCTCGTCGATGATGACGAGGCTGTCGTGGCCACCGCCGAAGAAGGCGTCGTCAAGCGAATATCGCGCTTCGGTGAAGCCGACCGTCTTGTAGCCGATGTTCCAGATCGCCAGCGACGCGTTCACCCAGAGGCCCCACACTGCGAGTACAGCGACCCCACCCTGAACGACCTGCCGTCGTTCGATGTCAACGAGTAGCCACACCCCGATCGCTGCTGCGACGATGAGCGGCGGAAGCATGTCGATGAGATACCGGTTGGCGACGAACCCGATCAGGAACGTCGGCAGGGCCCCGAGGGAGGTTGCGACAACCACTGCCAGCCATAACCGGCCCCGACGTCGGACGAGCCAGGTTACGCCGATGACCGCAAAGACGACGAGCAGCAGGGCACTGACGGTGATCGATGCGGCGGGCGTCGTCGACTCGACCGGAAAGTCGGCATAGTCGGGAGCCAACGGGCCATACCTCATGCCGGGCACGAGCCGTTCGAATCGAATGGTGTCGGGCCGCAGGTATTGCGCCAAAGTCGTCGGCAGAAAGCGCAACGAAAAGAAGCTTCCACCCGTCCGCTCGAAAAATTCAGCACGGGCCGCGCTGGTCAACGACAACAACTGGCGGTCGCCCGGCACCGACATCAGTGTCCCAAACTTGGCGAGGTTTACCAGCATGTGGGCGACCACCGGCAACGCACCGACAACGACAGCCAACAGTGCAACGGGGCGTGCGGGGATGACACGACGTGCCCTCCAGACGAGCACCAGGCCGCACACGCCGAGGGCGAACGACACACCGAAGCCGATCGGCGCACGAGTCAATGTGGTGGCGAGCGCTGCACCACCTGCCAGCACGAGGGTCCGGCGGTCGGTGAATCCATCAGCTGCCCACTCCACAGTGAGCGTCACGGTCACGACGGCCAACGCAAGCGCCCACAATTCAGTCTCGTTGTAGACGCTGATCCAGCCGGACGCAAAGAGCGCCGGCGACCCCAGAACTGCCGCAACAAAAGCGACGCGAGGCCATGTCGCATCCGACAATGGGCAGACCGACCGACGCGCCACGATTGCGAGTCGATCGGCCCAGCGAGCAAGCACGACCAAGGCAATGAGCATCGAAACCCGAACGAGGCGACCGACGAAAAGGTCACCGAACAGCATCAGTGGCATCCGGATGATGGCGAGGAACGGCCCGTAGTAGAGGTACGTCGCACCGTCGATCAAGAAGCCCTCCGGGCCGGGGACAGCCGGGTCGACGGCGATCCGGCCACGCAGAAAGACACGTGCTTGCTCGTCGTAGAAGTCGGAGCTGAACCCGCCACGAGCAACGAGGTCCCAGGGCCGACCCGACGTAGAGATCAGCCAGAAAATGGCAACGGCGATGAAGGTGACCGTCCAGGTCTGCCGCCTGGCACGACGTTGGGCCGCACCGACGTCCGGCTCGTGCTCAACAGCCGCCGTGGTCACGGGGCCGGCGCGTCACGCACGTGCGGGGCGGCGACGAGCGACACGACAAACTGGTAGGCAAACATCGTTGGCCAGATACGTGTAGCGAGGCGATCGACACCCGCCACGGCGGAGCCGATCAGGCCACCGATACCGAGCACTTCGAGTGGGAGACCGGCATGGCGTTCAGCCTGTGTCGTGAGCCCAGCGTTGTCGAGGAGCCGACGGAAACTCCGGCGAGTAAAGAAGCGAAGATGGGTTCGATCGAGAATGCCGCGCTGGTCGTAGTCGAAGAGACCTGCCGCCGTGCGGCTGCGTGGGTACCAGTGCCCGAAGTTCGGCACGCTGGCGATGATCGTTCCACCCGGTCGCATTGCGCCGGCCAACTCAGTGATGAGTGATTCGGGCCGGGCGACGTGTTCGATGACGTCAGCCGCAATGACGACATCGAAGCCGGAGCCAACAGCGTCAGGGAGGCCGTTCTCAAGGTCCGCAACGTGGAATGCGTCGGTGCGCTCACGGACGCCGTCGGATTCGGCGATGTCGACTCCGGTCACATGATGGCCCTGTTGGCGCAGGATCGCGGCCACATGGCCGGGCCCGCATCCGACATCGAGGATGCGTAGTGGCTGATCACGGGCCGGAAGTTCTGCGATCAGATCGAGCACCTTGCCGTGGGAGCTTCCTGGCGACGGCTTGAACTGGTATTCCTCGGCGACCTGGGCCAAATCGCCTCGTCCGAAGCCGGCGCTGCCGAGCCGATGCCGAGTGGTGTCGACCATGATTTTGGCGGCGTAGGCCAGACCGTTGACGCGAGAGATCTCGTCGCCGTAGTACGTCGGAATCGGGACTTCGACGATCTTCTTGCCTGCTCCGAGGAGTTGTAAAATAATTTCGGTATCAAAGTCGAAGTCATTGCTATTTCCGACGAACGCCAGATCGGCAAGAACGCTCACCCGATAGGCCCGGTAGCCGGAGTGCCACTCGCTGAGCCCGGCGCCAGTCAGTGCGTTCTGGGCGGTTGTCAGAATGCGGTTGCCGACGAATTTGTAGAGCGGCATACCGCCGCGTCGGGCGCCGCCGCGATCAAGCATGCGCGAACCGAACACCGCGTCAGCGTCGCCAGCCACGATTGGCTCGATCATCTCGGGCAGCTTCTCTGGGGCGTACTGCCCATCACCATGCAGCAGCACCACAACATCCCAGCCATGGTCAATCGCATATCGGTAGCCGGCCTTCTGGTTGCCGCCGTAGCCGAGGTTCTGGTCGTGCCGAACGATCGTCAGGGCAATGTCTGTGCCGCCTGCGGCGTACTCGTGCGCGACCTCGGTGGTGCGATCGGACGAGTGGTCGTCCATCACGAGGACTTCTGCCAACTGCGACCGCAACTCAGTCGGGATGCGATCGAGCACCCAACGCAGCGTGTCTTGGGCCTCGTAGGCCACCACCAGTACGCCAACTTTCACGGCTGCAAGAGTAGCGCCAGCGGGCGCGGGTGCTCGGCATGGCGCATCTACAATACGGATCCGTGACTGCTGGGCCCGAGAACAACGCTGTTGAGTTCGCCGAGGCGGTCGATCCCACGCCGCTCGAGCGGCAACAACTCGCCATCGGCGACTCGTCAAGGCACACGTTCTGGCACTGGGTTCGCTTCGATGTGGTCGCCAGCGTGTCGATTCGGGCAGGCGTCGACACCGTGGTCGACATCGGAGCCGGATCCGGAATGCTCGGCGACTGGCTACGAGAGCGCCACCCGAGCATCGACTACCGATTTCAAGAGCTGTCGCTCACCCTCGATGCCGCGCTTGCCGACCAATTCGGCGCCGAGGCCCGCCACTCCCCCGATGCACCGATTCGCGGTGCCGTGGTCACCATGCTCGACGTCATCGAACACATCGAAGATTCTGGTTCCTTTCTGCGAGCAGTCTTGGACCGGATGGAGTTCGGTGCCAGCCTCGTTGTCACAGTGCCAGCGCTGCAGTGGGCATTCTCCTCATGGGACACCGAACTCGGGCATTACCGCCGCTACTCAAAAAGGTCGTTGCGAACGGAACTGGAAGCTGCGGGCTTCGTCGTCGACGAGGTCGGCTACCTGTTTCCCGAAATGTTGCCGCTCCTGCCGATTCGTAAGCTCCGGCGGGCACAGCGCGAGAGTGCCGACTTCCCTGAGTTGAGCCCCTGGCTGAACCGTGTTGGCTACCTGATCAGCTCGACCACGGCGCGACTCAGCCGGGTGTGGCCTGGTGGAACGTCCGCCGTCGCTGTCGCGCATCGGCCCAAGGATCGATGATGACCACCTGTTGGGTGGTCAGCCCGATGCTGCGTGACACGGAGTCGTTCATCCGGTTGCGTACCGACGTCGCCACGGCCTGTGCGCAGCGCTCTGAAACGATTCGGTATCTCGTCATCGACGATTCTGCCGGTACCGACACCGACGTCGCCCGACTGAGCGAGTTCACAGATGTCGAGGTTCTGACACCGGCGTTCAACCTCGGTCATCAGCGAGCCATCGTGTTCGGTCTGCGGGAGCTCGCCCCACGGCTCGCTCCCGATGACCTGGTCGTCACCATGGACTCCGACGGCGAAGACCAGCCAGCCGACGTTCCCCGGCTGCTCGGAGCACTCGACGACGGCCCGGTTGCCTTGGCGCTCGCTGAGCGAACCACTCGCTCCGAAGGCCTCCGCTTCCGTGTCATGTACCTGTTTTTCCGTGCTGCATTTCGCGTCCTCACGGGCACCACGGTCAAGTCGGGAAACTTCGCAGCGCAACGCGCCGACTCGCTGAAGGCAACGATTCATCACCCGAGCTTCGACCTCTGCTATTCATCGACCTTGCTGGAACTGAAGCGGGCAACGACGTTGGTGCCGTGCGCCCGAGGAAGTCGCTACGCCGGCGAGTCTCGAATGAACACCTATTCGTTGATAGCGCACGGTGTGCGGATGCTCCTTCCGATGGCCGAACGGATTGCTGTGCGCATGATGATCGTTGCGGTCCTCAGCGGTGCCGCACTGCTGATTGGACTGCTGAGCGGCGCATGCGGACTCCTCGACGGCATCGACGCCAATGTGCGACTCGCGCTCCTCGGTGCGAAGGCGATGGTTTTCGTGGCCAGCTTCACGGCATTCGTCGTGCTGTTCTCGAGCTTTGCTCGGCCCACCGGTCCCCGCCGTGTCTGAGTCCTCTGGCCAGCGACCCCGGCTCGACCAGCTGATTCGTACCGGACTGGTCGCAACGATTGTCCTGCCGATCATCATCGCGGTCATCCGCTCGCTCCGCACCGGCTGGTTCCCGATCGGTGACAACGCACTGCTGTTCCTTCGAACTCGTGATGTGTGGACCGAACATCACCCACTGCTCGGATCGTGGACCTCTGCCTCGCTGAGCCTCGGCGAGAATGTCAACAATCCCGGCTCGATATACGACTGGCTGATCGCTCCGTGGGCCCATCTGATGTCGCCGGGCCCGGCGGCGGCGGTCGGCGTGGCAACGATCAACATCGCCTGCGTGATCGGCATCTCGGTCGTTGCGCGGCGAGTGGGTGGGTGGGGTTTCGAGCGTGTGATGCTCATCGTGACCGCTGCACTCACCTGGTCGATGGGTAGCGAGATGTTGATCGACATCTGGCAGGCCAACGCCTTGATTCTGCCGTTCGTGCTGTTTCTCCTGATGATGCTCGGCCTCTCCGCCGGCGACAGAGCGCTCGTTCCGTGGACACTGGGTGTCGGCACGCTCCTGGTGCAGACGCACGTCAGCTACGCCTACATTTTCTTCTTCCTCATCGTCGGCACGGCCGCTGCCTGGGTGCTCCACAACCGTGCTGCCGATGCCGATGCCGGTGCCGTCGCTGCGCTCAAGCAGGGCCTTCGTTCCCGCACGACGTTCGCGGGCATCGGCGTCATTGCTGTCCTGTGGGCACAGCCGCTCATCGAGCAGCTCTTCGTTGACGGGAAGGGCAACCTCGCTCGATTGATCAGCAATTCAGGTGGTGGCGACCTCAGTCTTGGCCCCACCGATGCTGTTCGAATTGTTTCAGCCGTCGGAGTCCTGCCTCCATGGTGGGGACGCAGCGGCTACGCGGAGACCGTACGCGTGACCCCACTCATCGATGACAAGCTATTGATCCCCGGGCTGCCGTCGCTCCCCCTCGCTGTGCTGACCGTCGTCGCGCTCTTGGTCGCGATCGTCGGGTTGACGGTGCTCAGTCGACGTGCGGGGCTCCATCGGCAAGCCGCCGCGGGAACGTTGGTGCTGGTTGCCGTCGTTGGCATGCTCATGTCGTTGAGCATCCTGACGATCGGGCAGGTCGGGCTCTCACCACATCATGTCCGGTGGATCTGGCCCATGTTGGCCGTCGTACACGGCGTCCTCGCTTGGTTGGCCGTGACGAATATCCACGCCAGAAAACCGGAGATCTCATGGTCGTGGGCCACGCCGCTCGCTGCCGGCCTCGTACTGGCAACGGGTGTGGCGAACCTGCCGTTCCATGCACAACGGTCAGGACCGGTTGCCGCGTACGATCGAATGCCCGTCATGCGCGAGGTCCGTCCGGGGCTCGATCAGTTCGCGCTGGACGTCGCTGAGCGCACACCCGTGTTGTTCGACGTGTCGAACCTTGTCGTGTTCGAGCCGTACAGCGCCACGATGATGATGTGGCTGCAAGAACGCGATGTTGAGTTCCGCGTCAACGACGATGTACTTGCCCGCCAGCTCGGCCCGAGCCGCGTTGCCAGTGGCACCGAGTCGGTCCGAGTGTTCCAGCTCCAAGGCGCCCCGGCCATCACGTACAACGGCCCCGCGTGTCCGATTGCCGTTGTCAGCGCACTGTCTGACAACGACGAAGTGCGTGCCGCTGCGACGCTCGCTGAAGTAGTAGCTGCATCCGGTGCTGATCGGGTCGACGTCCTTGACGGACTCATCGACACGCCCAGCTTCGTGTCACAAGCAGACTCCGACAACCTCGGTACCTGGGCCTTCACCAGTTACGGACTTTTCGCCGACGGGCTCCCCTGCACCGACTGACATTCTCCAGACGCAGAGGTGACGACGCTGGCGAGGAGGTGGACAAGTGTGAGGGGGCTCTTGGGCTTGCGTATTAGGCCATAAGGATGGCGTAAGTCGCCAGAAGGGGGCCGGCTCCGCGGGGATCGCCGGTGAGCGATGCTTCCATCTTGTTCATCACGTAGCTGAAGCTGAGATTCAGGTCCATATCGATGATCGCCAAGGACCCGCCCCAACCACCCCAGTAGCACGTGTGCGGGTTTGGCAGCGGCAGCATCGGGCCGGGCAGACCGAAGCCCATCCCGAGGCGAAGATCAGTACCCAGCAGCACCTTGTCCATCCCTTCGGCTTGCACATCGAAGATCCGCTCGAGCCCCTCCGGGGAAATAATCTGCTGGCCACCTGCGACGCCACCGTTTGCGGTGAGCGTGTGGATCGCTGCGACAGAACGAGCGTTGCCGTGGCCGCCAGCGGCCGGCACCTCTGCCCGCCGCCACGGAATCGTCGAGGAGAATGCGGCGTCCATTGCTGGATTGCTGAACGTGCGCGCAGCGATCGACGACGGGTCAATCTCGGGAGCGTTCGGATCGTCGCCGAGTCCGAAGGGTGGTGCGATGACGTGGGCGACACGCGAGTCGTGTTCGGCGCTCGTGCCGATATGGAAGTCGGCACCGAGCGGTCCGGCGATTTCGTCGGCGAAGAACTGTCCGAGTGATCGGCCCGTGACCCGCTTGACGATTTCGCCGAGCAGATAGCCCTGACTCAACGCGTGGTAACCCGATCCTGAGCCGGGTTCCCACCACGGGGCCTGGGCCGCGTGGAGCCCAACGAGTTTGTCGTGGTCGAGCAAATCGCTCATTTCAAGTGCCACATCCCAGCCGGACAGCCCAGCGGTGTGGCCCATAATGTGGCGGGTGGCGACCTGGTCCTTACCCCCGGCAGCGAACTCAGGCCAGTAGGTAGCGACGGGCGCATACAGGTCGAGTTCTCCCCGGTCAGCCAACAACAGACAACACAGGAACGACATCGTCTTGGTGGTCGACCAGACGTTGACGATTGTGTCTTCGGCCCACGGGCGCTCGCCGTTGTCGTATGTAGCCGTGCCGCCCCAGAGGTCAAAGACCACCTCACCGTTGACGGTTGCGCAGACCGAGGCGCCGACCTCGCCGTGACGTTCCCAGTTGGCTGCGAACGCGTCACGGACGGACTCGAATCCGGGGGCGACTGTTCCGTGGATCTCAATGCTCATGTTTCGACCGTAGTGATGAAGTGCGCTGTCGGCCGACCTGGATGCAGGCCTGACGTGCCGTATTTGATCGAACGCTGCGCCGTGTGGGGCAACCGAGGACGAGGTAAAAAGAGACACGACAACGCCGTCCGCTCTTGTCTCGCTTGCGCCACTACCCCTGTTGACGCACGAGGAACACGGCAACGGCCCGATCGCGCACGTCGTTTATCGAGTACGGGCTCGTGTCGCCGTCGTGGAACGCGATGCGCTCGGCACCATCGGGGATTTCAACTGCCTCAGCGCCGGCACGTACATAGACCAGCGGCAGCGTGTCGATCTCCTCAGGTGTCGCAACACGGTCCCGACCCAACTGGCGGGCGAGGCTCGGGTCATCGACAGCGAGGTCGACGCCGTCGTGAAGGAGCTGCGTCATAATCGGCTGCGTATACGGCTCACCAAAGCCAATCCCATCCGGGTCAAAGAGCACCGACTGCGGGGCATCTGAACGTTCGAAGTAGTCGTCGAGCTGACTCCGCACGTTGGTGATCGACCCTGTTGCCTCGCGGAAAATCAGCGGGCCTGACTGGCTGACATACGTCGGCAAGGTCAACACGAGCGCCACCACACCGAGCCCGCCCAGCCCCTCGAGGCCGAGACGGCACCAACGTTGCGGAACCGCGGCGAGCGCCGCAAGCAGCACGGTATAGGTCAGGAAAATCCCGATCACCCAGATCCAACGGACCTTGTGGGGTGAGATACCGAGAATGTCGATCGGAGTAATCACCAGCGTCACGAACGCAACGGCGGACGCCATCATCAGTGTTCGGAAAGCGGCCACCACTTCGCGGTTCTCGACGCCTCGCATCTGACGCCAGGCCACCGCAACGACGGCAGCAACGACGGTCAGCCCAATCACCGACACACCGAGCGAAGCAAGACCGGGTGTTTGCAGTACGAGTCCTTTCGGTCCTTCGACCCAGGCTGAGCCGGGGATCGAGTCGTCGTATCCGGGTCGGCCCCACCACGGCGGAAGTGCCACGACCGCACTCATCATTCGGAGGGCCAGCGGAACCCCGGTGCGCACGCTTTCAAACCCGGTGTCTTGTCCCCCACCAGTCCCTGCGAGAAACAGTCGAGTCAGGTTGCCGCGGCCCGATCCAAAGAACTGTTCGACCAGGATCTGGCTCCACAGCACGACAAAGACACCGACCGACAACAGTGCAGGGCGGCGCACTTCGTCGAAGGCTCCGTCACCGGCCGCGCGTCGTTCCCAGAGAATCGACACGACGGCGAAGGCAACCATGGTCGGTGCAATGAAGAGATAGCTCAGGTGGGTCTGCATCACAAACGATGCGACACCGACGGTGAGCGGGAGGAGCGAGACGCGACCAGCAACGACCGCCCACACGCAACACAGCAACAGCCAAAACGGCAGGAACAGCACGTTCGGCTGCCACGGGTCGTAGAGCAACTCGCTGCCCATCGTCCACACCATGATCGCGGTGATCGCCTGGGCGCTGACCGCTGCAGTGGCACCACCGACACGGCTTGTCACGAAGCCGACCAACCAGACAACACCGATATTCAGCAGGGCAATGGCGACCGCGATGCCGGCTGATCGGCCGAGCAACCGGAGTGGGATCGCCACGACATCGAACAAGAGCGGACCCAGGTGGTTGACATCAATCCCTGTACTGATCGATGCAGAGGAAAGCGTTCCGAGCAATGGGTGGTGGCGGGTGAACACATCACCCGCGCGAAGTTCGATGAGCGAGTTGTCGTTGACCGGCTCGTAGCCACCGGCAAGACCACGGGCTGCGCTGAAGGCAATAACCAACGACGTCGCGCCAGCAAGCAACTGCCAACCGAATCGCCGCATCTGACCAGCGAGGCGACGCATCTCGCTCACTGTGAGACGCCAGCTGGGCCGATGAACACCGCTGCGTTCTGGTCGAGGCTGAGCAACAGACTGCTCGCTTCGAGTGCCGCGCCAGAGATTCGGCTGTCGATCCGTACGCCGAACAGATTGTTGTCGACAAGCGGCACCAAGTCGTCGAGCCCAGTGGCGATGAGATCAGTGATCAGCTCGGTTCGCAGCGTCGCGAACTCTGCGAGCTCATCCGGAGTGCGGGGTTCGACGGCGGCAATCTCTGTGACCCGGTCGTCGGCGCGCCAGACGTCGACGAAACTACCGGTTGCCCAGATGATTTCAGCGTCTGCTTGGTCGGCCCTGAGGACCCGCTGGCCCGTCATCGGGACGCGCCACGCCTCGTACACCCCGACGTCGAAGCCCCGTCGTTCGAGTTCGTTGACGAGCCCAAAACCCTGGCTGCCAAATGAGTGCGCATCTGTCCAGAAGACCACGTATGTGTCATTCAGATCGAGGGCGTCGGCCGTTGGCTCGACGACCGCTCCGAGGGTTTCGCCGAGGTACTCCTCGGCATGGTCGGTCCCGATGGCCGCTACAGAGGTCGCGACCGTGCACACGGCGATGACTCCGGCTGCCCCCAACAGCGCACGGCGCCCTCTGACCAAACCAGTGGCGTTGAACCAAAGAACCGCGGTCCACACCGTGGCGACGACAACAAGCAGCATGATCGCCCAGGCCCACAGGGTCAGGTAGAACCAGGTGGTCCCAAAGATCCGCGCCATCGAGAACCAACTGAGCACCAGCACGGCGCCGGTCACGGCGTGGAGATGGAGCAGTGCTTGCACGTCTGTACACGCAGCCAGTTCACGAGCGGCCAACTGACGGGCGCCAACAACCGCGGTGATCCACATCGACAACACGAGTGCGCCGGGGATCCACGGCGCACCGTTGAGTTGGCCAAGGTCAACGAAGCCGCCGCTTCCGGTGAACATGGTGCCGGCCGCACGGAACACATTGAGATGTTGCAACAACAACTCGAAGCCCTGAACGAAACCGATTGCTTCCTCGGGCGGATTGCCGAAGTGATCGAGGAGGCGCGTGATGTTGCCTGGCGTTCGACGGACTTGGTCGGCAATGGGTGGGAGCGACAGCATGGCGAACACCGCAGCGGTGATCAGCAGTGCACGAGGTGGACCGTCAGCCTCACCGGCGCGTCGCTCGCGGATCCATCGAACTGCCACAAGGGCCGCTGCACCAGCACCGAGGCCACCCGCCATCACCAGGTAGGGGATGTGTGTCTGAGCAGCGAAGCTGGCAGCGACGGCAAGCGGGATCAGCATGGCGTGATCGCCCGAAACGACCGACCAGGTGGCCAGCAGGATGACGACCCACGCGATCAACGGCAGGTACGGGTTCCACGGCTGGGTGAGCACCGAGAGCCCATAGCCACGGATGAGAAGTGCCACGACCAGCGCCACCACGATCACGCCCATTCGCCCGGCTCGACGGTGTCCAATCCATACCGCGAGCCCGATCCACAACGTCTGCAAGAGTGCCGTCGAAGCTTCCATCGCCCATGCCGAGCTGCCGAACATCCGGTATCCCGGCGCAAGCAGCCAGAAGCTGAACGGGCCAGGGTGGCTGCCCTGGTCGGGGAACTCGCCGATTCGGCCGGGCAGGCCAATCAGCGGGGTCTGCCGCGATCCGACATCGCGGATACGGAACTCGGTCATCGCCAAGTCGAGTACGGGGTACCACGGGCGTTGCGCCAGAGCGATCACCGCAACGAGCATCGGGACAGCAAGCCCCAAGGAGACCAGCATGATGAGGCTGGCGTTGCCTCCAGCGAACTGCCGGGCGCGTGCGGCGAACGAGCTCACCGTCAGTTGCGGCCGGTGAGCCGCTTGAATCGGTCGCCCATACCCCAGCGGGTCACCAGCAGCATCGACTCGATGATGATCCGTCCTGACATCTTCGACTTGCCTCGGGTGCGGTCACGGAAAATTATGGGCGTTTCCACGACGCTGGCTCCTTCACGCGTCATCCGGCGGACGAGTTCGGTCAGGAATGCGTAGCCCTCGGCCGACGTGGAGGTGGGGTCGATCTTGGCTAGCGATGTGGCCCGGTATGCCCGGTAGCCGCTTGTGCAGTCCCGAGCGGCGACGCCGAGGATCGAGCGAGTGTAGGCGTTACCCCAGCGCGACAGCAACTGGCGACGGACCGGCCAGTCGGTTGTGCCGCCACCGATGACGTAGCGAGAGCCGATCACGATGTCAGCACCGTCGGTAATCAGCCGAACGAAATCGGGAATCCGACTGGGGTCGTGCGAAAAGTCGGCATCCATCGAAATGATGATGTCGTAGCTGCCGCCGAGCACTTCGTTGAATCCCGCTCGGTACGCACTCCCGAGACCGGCTTTGCCCGGGCGGTGCATGACGTCGATCCGACCGAGTTCTTCGGCCAAACGATCGGCAACCAACCCAGTTCCATCGGGGCTGTTGTCGTCGACGACAAGGATGTCGGTGTCGGGCGAGGCCTCACGAACGGCGCGCAGAAACGGCTCGATGTTCTCTGCTTCGTTGTAAGTCGGAAGCACCAGGACGCTACGCATAACGGCTGCAATCTACTGCGCAGTCTCGGCGAGCACGCGCAAGATGCCCAGCGCCGATGCATCCCATGTCATGGAACGAACCCTCGCCTCGGCCGCTGATGCAAGCTGGTTGCGGAGATCGTGGTCGGCGACCAGTCGAGCAATCGCATCACCGAGGTCTGGTGGCTCAGCGAGAATGCCCGTCACTCCATCGACCACGCTGCTGCGGTGGCCACGGATGTTTGTTGCCACCGAAGCGGTGCCACAACCTGCTCCCTCAGTGAGGCTCAGGCCCCAACCTTCGGCGAGCGAAGCACTGACAACGAGCCAAGAACGACGGTAGAGGTCGACCAGATCTGCCTGATCAACGCGCCCGGTGAACTGAATCCATGCCCCAGCGCTGAGGTCATTCACCTTGGCTTCGAGTGCTGCGCGAGACGGCCCATCACCGACGATCGTCAACGTCAGACCCGGCGTCGCAGCCCGCGCGATGACGGCAGCGTCGATCAGTAAGCCAAGCCTCTTGACCGGTGCGAGCCGGCACACGGCGACGAGTGAAGGATGTTCGCTCTTGCGCCCGCCGGGAGAGAACCGTGCATCGGTCCCGTTGGGAACCGCTGTCACGAGTTCCGGCCGAAAGCCAATTTCGAGCAGTTCTTCACGGGTGGCATCAGACGGCGTCACCGTCGGGCTGCGTCGGTAGAACGGTGGCGCCAAGCGCGTTTCGAGCGCTCGGCCACACGCCGCAAGCGGGCCTGGCAGCATCTGATCCCACATCGGTCCGTGGACGTGGTGCAAGAAAGTGATCCTTGGCTTGCGACACCAGATCGGCGAAAACCAGGGCACGCCGTTCCAGATCTCGACGAGCGCGTCGTACGGCCCCATCCGGTGCAACATCTCGGCGGCGATAGCCCGAGGGAAGACGGTGTACCTGCTCCCCCGTCGAATCACGTCGTACCCATTACGGCGGCTCACAGCCGGCTGACCAACGGCTGCCGACGTGCGATGCAGGACGTCGAAACCGGCCGCGGCCCAACGCGACATGAACTCGTCGGCGTGCACTTCAGACCCGCCACCATCAGGGTCGTCGAGGTCACGCCACGCCAATGTGTGGATCCGACGGATGCCTCGCTCATGAAGCCGGCCGGCGATCTCACCAAGTTCGCGAAGCTCGTCAACAGACACGGCAGGGACGATAGGCCCATTACTGCAGGGCCGTGTGGATACCATCGGGTCGCTTGCTGGACGTAACCGACCATTCCGAAGACGACTTCGATTCCGACCCGACCGATGTCGGTCAGGTCGATCTCAACGCGGCCGAATCTGGGCCGGACGAATCCGTTCCGTTCGTCCTTGGCGGTCGTCCCCATCGATCGCTCAAGGGCACGCTCTCGCTGCTGGCGCTCTTCGCGTTCACGATGCTGCCGGTCCGAGGCCTGTATCGCGGCACTGGCTCGTCGTTGGAAGAAGGCTTCATGCTCGTCTTCCCCAGGCTCGTTCAGCAGGGGAAGGTACCGAATGTCGACTTCTTGCACCTGTACGGTCCTGGCTCTCTCGAGGTGCTCGCCGGCTGGTACTGGGTGTTCGGGTACACGCTGGAGGCGCAGCGCACGTTTGGGCTGCTGCAACACCTCCTGATCATCTTCGGGCTCTACACATTGACTCGGGCGTGGGGCCGGATAGCAGCAGTCGGCGCCGGTATTGTGGCGGCGCTCCTGATTATGACGCCGATTGGACTGTCGGCGTTGGCCTGGCACGGCGCTGTCGGCATGGCTCTGTGGGCTGTCGTCTTCGCGGTGAGGGCGCGCACGACGGCTGCACGCTCTGACTGGGTGATTGCCGGCCTGATCGGCGGGTTCGCGCTGTCCTTCCGACCCGACATGGCCATCGCCATCTCGGTTGCACTCGCCGGTGCGGCATGGGCACAACGGCGACGGGCTGCTGTGCCGCTGATCGGTGCTGGCATCGTCGGGCTCATCCCAATGTGGATTCACCTGTTCGTTGCTGGGCCGGGCCCCGTGATCGAGGGCTTAATCATCGACCCGGTGTTCAATCTCCGCGCCGGCCGCGAGCTCCCAACCCCGCCATCGTTCGACCGGATCGACGGCGCACTGCAGGCCATCGCCGAGGGTGACCCTCCCTGGTGGGGCCTACCGGCACTCGCCCCCAACCACCAGCTCTTCTTCTGGTTCTTCGCCGTCTTCGCAATCGCCATTGCTGTGCCAGTCGTCGCCTGGCGAAACATCGGCAGTCGCAACCCGCAGCAGCGTGGTGTGCTCGTCGCAGCAGGCCTCCTCGGTCTCGGCATGCTCCCTCAGGCGCTGCAGCGCCCCGACTCCACACACCTGGCTTGGGTGGCTGTTGTCTCGTGGCCGCTGTTAGTGGTCGTCATTGTCGACCTGATACGGAACCGTGCGCCTCGTTCGGATGTGAAATCGCACGTTGCACCGCTTACTGCTGTTGCGTCGTTGCTTGCACTGCTGTTTGTGGTGGCGCCGTTCTACACATATCGCACGTATTTGCTCCATACCCGGGTGACTGTCGGCAACCTGCCACTGCCGTTTCTTGTCGAGCGAGAGGGACGTCGGTTCTGGTTCTCTGACCCAATCGTCACCAACGCGTTCAACGACCTGATCCCCGAACTCGATGCCATCAGCAACCCCGGCGATTCCTTGATCGTCGGCACCGCCGACCTGAGCCGCACGGTCTACAACGACGTGTCGATCTACTTCCTGTTTCCCGAACTGGAACCGGGCACGTACTTCATCGAGATGGACCCCGGCCTCGCTGATGCCGAGGGGTCTGGGCTGGCCGAAGACATTGCTGAAGCCGACTTTCTCGTGCTGACCAATGTGTGGTCGGGATGGGCCGAACCGAACGAATCGGTGACCCGACAGAGCCAAGAACACAACCAGGCCGTTGCCGACAACTTCTGTCTTCGCTCACAGTTCCAAGACAACTTGGTGTTGCTCTTCGAGCGCTGCGAGGGCGGAGGAGGGATCAGCGGCGCCGACGTCCTCGGCACCTATCCGACGATCCCGGTTCCCGAGCCCACTGCAGTTGGCTGAGCACTGCACTGCCGTTCTGGCCCTGGCGTCGAGCGCGTTCGAGCGTCAGCTATCGAGCTTGCGCCACACGAAATCGGGCGCGAACTTCAGCAAGCCGAACACGCCACGTAGCTTGGCGGGCGCCCACACGACGCTCGAACCCTTTTTGAGCCCGTTGGCGACGGCTTTGGCGACGACCGACGCATCGATGGTGAACGGGGCCTCTTCCATCCCCTCGGTCATCGACGAGCGAACGAAGCCCGGCCGCACGGTCATCACATTCGCTCCGCTGCCGTGCAGTGCATGGCCCAGGCCGGTGGCGAATGCGTCCTGGCCGGCCTTCGTCGAGCCGTACACGAAGTTCGAGGCACGGGTCCGGACGCCCGCCACGCTCGAGAGCACCACGAGTGTGCCGTGACCCTGCTTGCGGAGTTGCGCTGCCACAGCCAACCCCGAACTGACGGCACCGGCATAATTGACTGTTGCCAGTTGGGTAGCGGCAACCGGATCGTCGCCGACGTCGAGGCCGAGTTGGCCGAATGCCTGAACGACGACGTCGAGGTCGCCGTGTTCAGCTGCGACGGCCTCGATCATCGGAGCGTGTGCTGCGTGGTCGGTTGCATCGAAGGTGACTGTGGCGACCTTGACGTGGCCGGCGAAGCCGGTGGTGTCAGCCGAGGCAGCGTCACGGCACGCGAGCACGACGGTTTTGAGGGCCGGCGACGACAGTTCGCCGACGATTGCACGAGCAATGTCGCTGTTGCCACCGAGGACGAGGATGGTCTGAGGTTGGTTGATCGCGTTGTTCATGGTTCGCCTTTCTAGCGGTTCAGGTCTGGCAGTTCAGATCGCGGTGTGCGTGCCAGGTCAGAGTAAGTCGAGGCGGCGGGCCAAATCGCTGGCCCATCGGCTGTTTGGATCGACGTTGCGCCGAATGGCTTTCCACTCATCGAGACGCGGGTATCCGGCGCGCACCACTGCAGGAGTGAGCTGCGCGTCTTTGGCGAGGTAGTGCCGCCCGCCGACGGCGAGGATCATCTCGTCGAGCTCGTTGAGGAGTGCGTCAAGGCCGTCGACGCCCGAAGGGACGTCGATCGTGAGCGTCCAGCCGGAGGTCGGAAAGCTCAAGTAGCCACCGCTGCCGGGGCCGAACCGTTTGAGCACGTTGACAAAGCTGGCGTGCCCGTGTGCTGCGACTTTCTCAACGATGGTCCGCAGGGTGTCGATGGCGTTGTCGGGCACGACGAACTGGTACTGAATGAAGCCGTTGCGGCCGTAGAGCCGGTTCCACCAGCCCACCATGTCGAGCGGATGGAAGAACCCCGTGAGCGTCTCAGTGTGATGCTGGAGCTTCGGTGTCTTGCGATACCACAACTCGTTGAACGCTTTGATGGTGAGCTTGTTGAAGACGTTCGGTAAACCTGATGGGATGTCAGCCAACGTCGGTGGCGAATACGCCAGCGGATCCGTTGCTTGCTTCGGGTTCATCGCGCGGAGTTCGTCGAGCGAGGCGTGGTTGGCAGATGCCAGGAGTGCACGACCGAGGCTTGAGCCCGTGGCACACAGGTCGATCCAGGCAACCGAGTACTGGTACAGATGGTCGCTCGCGATCATCTTGTCGATCAGCGTGTCAAAGTCGGGCACTCGCTCGTTGGTCACAACACAGTGACGGGTTTCGATCGCGATCAACGAAAAGGTCGCATCGAGGATGATGCCGGTGAGGCCCATGCCGCCAACCGTTGCCCAGAACAGGTCGGCGTGTTCCCCCGTTGGGCGCAGCGATCGCTGGGTGCCATCGGCGAGGAGCATGGTCAATTGCTGGACGTGTGAGCCAAACGAACCGTCGACGTGATGGTTTTTCCCGTGGATGTCAGCAGCGATTGCCCCGCCGACCGTCACGAACCTTGTGCCGGGGGTGACGGGCACAAACCAGCCGAGCGGAATGATCTCGCGGAGCAACGTGTCGAGGCTGATGCCTGCGCCGACTCGTACGGAACCTCGTGCGCTGTCGACTGCGATCTCGCCATCGGAGATCCGAACGACGACGCCACCGCCATTTTGCGCCGGGTCGCCATATGACCGACCCATACCGCGAGCGATAATGCCGCGGCCCGAGTGGTCGAGTTGGTCCAAGACACCGGTTTGGGTCAGCTCATCGGCACTGATGTCGACCAACGAAGCCACCGACGGCGACGTTCGGCCCCAGCCGGTAAGTGCGAGTTGTTCGGAATTCACGAAGCGCCAATGTTATCGGTGGTCAGTAGGGCCATTCGGGCACATCACGACCGAAGCGGCCCAACACCTTGCCCACCCCGAGCGACAGCACGACTTTGAGCCCGAGATTCTTGGCGAACCATGGGAGTTGGGCCAGTTGACGCAGCGAGTTCTTTACTCGGCCACGGACGCCGGACAGGTCAGCGCGATAGATCGTCATCGACCGAGAGCGGCCGACATACCGCCAACGTGACCCGAAGGCGAGGTGACGGAGGATTGCCATCGTCACGCCAATCGAAGAGAACGAGTCGTGGATGAGCATGGTGCCGCCGTCAGCGACCTTGTCGCCCCACGACCGGATGTCGGCAAGCGCCGGGCCATACCGGTGCGCACCGTCGACATAGAGCACCTCGATGCTGCCCTGAACGTCATGCAGTGCGTCGTCGGAGAACGAACGGAGATGAGTGACACGATCGGTGACCCCCGCAGCGGCCAGGTTGGCGTTGAACTGGTCGTGATCGCTCGCTGCTTCGTCGACAAAGCCGTCGATCTCCTGTGGGCCGCGATCGTTACCAGCATGCGGGTCGATGGCAATCACGTCGACCGACGGATCAGCCCCCGATGCCAACACAATGGTCGAACGGCCCTGGAAGCTACCGATCTCGACGATCCGTCCGCCCGCCGGGCAGTTGACTGCCGAGTCATACAAGGTGGCCGCTTGGCCAGGAGTCATCCAGCCTTCGACGTCGGCAACGAGTGCCATGACGTCAGTGAGCGGTGGTCGGGTCGGTTCGGACATGGGACAAGGATGGGTTCAGGCGGTGTAGACCGCAACCCCGTAGACGATGATCCAAGCCAGCCCGAGGAACTGCAGGACGCGGTCTTTTGCGAACACTTCTTCGGGGGCGCCGCCACCGCCCTGTTCGAGCACGAGGAGATACCGGAAGAGCGCCGTCAGCATCGGCACGATCGAGAGCTCATAAAATGGAAAGTCGAATGATGAACCAGACATCGCTGCACTGGCTTCACTGGTCTCAAACGCCCAGACGCAGTAGCTCAGCAGCGCTGACCCACAGCTCACCGACAGCAGAATGCGGAGGTAGCCAACCGAGTAGGAATCGAGTGTCGCCCTCGTGCCAGCGCCCTTGCCCATCTCGTTGAGTTCGGCGTAGCGCTTACCGACAACGATGAAAAGTGAGCCAAAGGTGATGCACAGAACGAACCAACGCGACATCGGTACGTCAACAGCGACGGCACCAGCTGCGGCCCGCAGGACAAAGCCGGATGCCACGGCGACAAGGTCGACCACCGGAATTCGCTTGAGGCCGAGGTTGTAGGCGAAGTTGACAACGAGGTACAGGCCGACAATCGCCACTGTCTGCCACCGCCCGGTGAGCGCGGCAACGCCGAGCGCAGCACCCGGGATCGCAACGCACGCCACCCGCGCCACGTTGAGCGGGACATCGCCGGCAGCGATGGGGCGTAGCCGCTTCTTCGGATGCTTCCGATCGGCTTCGACATCGATCAGATCATTGAGGAAGTACACACCTGCTGACGCAAGGCAGAACGACACAAATGCGAGCACCGTCAGGCCGAACGGTCGGCCCTGATTCAGTACGCCCGCTGCACCGGGTGCGGCGAAAACGAGAACATTCTTCAACCACTGTTTGGGCCGCGTTGTGCGGATGATGCCCGAGATCACGGCACGACGGTAGCGGCCCGGAGTACTACTCCCCGATGATCCCCTGCCCATCATCTCTCCACCGGCGACAGGCGGCCGGGATCCGGCGAGTCGCACCGCGTCGAAAATCTAGCGTCTGACGGCGCGAAGCCAGGCGGGTGAGCCCGATCCAACGTAGACGGCGGTGTCGGAGTCGAGCAGGAGTTCTCGGTCGCCTGTCGAGTCGCCATACGCCGTGACATGCACATTTGCTCGGCCGCCGTGGTGCTCGTCGAGCCACTCGCTGAGGCGACGGACCTTTTCGGGTCCGCGACAGTTCGGCCCGAGCAACTCGCCGGTGAACGTGTCGCCATCGGTTTCGAGTCGAACGGCCAGCACATCGTGCGCTCCGAGGAGTGCAGCGAGCGGCCGAAGATACACCTCAAAGCTGGCCGACACGAGAACGATCTGGTCGCCAGCTGCTGCATGGCGACTCATTGCTGACCACTTGTCAGGGCGCAAACCCGTTGCAAACACCTCAGCGGCGAATACGTCAGCGAGTTGCTGCACTTCGTTGACATTGCGGCCGGCGAAGGCCGCATGGGCACCGAGCGCCTTCAAACGATCTCGATCTCGGCGAACAACTGCCGGGATGGTCTGGCGAGCCCCGCGTGCGAGCTGCGTGGCAACCAGTCGAACGCCGGCGACCTTGCGGATGAACGGAACGACGCAGTCGCGCCGCGTCAACGTTCCATCGACGTCGAACGCAGCAATTCGGAGCATGGTCAGGTCCTTACGAGTGACGTGCGGGGATGGCGTCGAGCGCTTCCCAGAACGCCGGCCAACTCTTGGACACGACCGACGGGTCGTTGACTTCGATGCCATCGACGACGAGGCCGAGTACACCGAAGGCCATACCGAGACGGTGGTCGTGGTGTGTGTCGAGCACGGCACCGTGCAACATGTCGGTCGGCACGATCAGTAGCCCGTCGTCTTCGACGACCACCTGTGCGCCCGTCTTGTTCAGTTCCGCTGCGAGGTCGCCGAGGCGATCGCTCTCTTTCTCGCGGATGAAGCCGACACCGGTGATTCTGGTCGGCGTGACTGCTTGCGTGGCGACGACCGCCATCGTCGGCACCAGGTCCGAGATATCGGCCATGTTGATGTCGATACCGCGCAGCGGCGTATCGCGACGCCGCATAACGACCATGTCGCCGGCACTCACGGTCGCCGTGCACCCCATCGAAACGAGGACGTCGATGAACTTCGCATCACCCTGTAGAGCGTCATAACCGAGCCCCTTGACGCTCACTGCGCCACCAGCGACTGCCGCCGCGGCAAGCGCATAGCTGGCCGATGAGGCATCGGGTTCGACCGTGTAGTCGGTGCCGAAGTAGCAGCTCTCGCCGACGTGAATGGTGCGTTCCGAGACGTCGACGTCATCGACACCGAATGCCGCCATGACCGAGCGGGTGATATCGACGTACGGCCGCGACACCAGTTCGGTTGACAGCCCGAGGCGCATTCCCCGACGGATGTACGGGGCGACCATCATCAGGGCCGACACGTATTGACTCGAAACGTTGCCTGGCATCATCACGGCGTCGGCACCGCCAAGCGGGCCTGACACAGTGACCGGCAGGTGTCCCCATTCCTCACCGGGCTCGATACGCGCGCCAAGCGCTGCAAGCGAGTTGTGGAGCGGTGCCATGGGGCGGGCTCGTAGCGGCGGGGCACCGTCGATCACGTACGGACCGGCTCCCAGCGCCGCCAGCGCAGTGATGAAGCGGGAGGTGGTTCCGGCAAGACGGGTCTGGAGGCTGATCGGGCCGTCGGGAAGCACCCCGGCGTTACCGGTGATCGTTGCAACGAGCCGCTGATCGCGTTCGGTGACGTCGATAACCACGCCGAGTCGTTCGAGGCAGTCGAGCATGGCGGAGGTGTCGTCGCCAGGAGCAATACCAACAATTTCGCTTTCGCCTTCGGCGAGTGCAGCGCAGATCAGCGCACGGTTGGCAATGCTCTTCGAGGGCGGCACAACAACGTCGGCGATGACTGGCCCGTCGGCACGACGAACCCTCCGTCGGTCGGGGACCTCAAGCGTCATGACAGGGCCTGCACAGAGGGCCGAAACCCGCGAGCGATAAGGCCGCCACGGAAGATCTCGGATTTGGTGCTGTCGATCAACACGACCGCAACGCCACGGTTGCTCTCGGCCACATGGACCACCTCGAAGTTGGCAATGTTGACGCTGAGTTCGGCAGCGAGAGTGAACAGCTCGGCTGCCGAACCCGCACGGTCAGGAATCGGGACCCGCACTTCGGCGAGGTCTTCGGGATGCACCACGCGAGTCGGCAGGTTCGTTCGAGCGTCACGTGCTGCTTGCAACGTGGACCGCAGTGTTTCGTGGTCGTCTGTGGCGATCAGGTCGCGTACGTTGCTCAGTCCGGCGATGAGTTCGCTGAGCGCTGACGTGATTGCGGTCTTGTTCTCGGCACAGATGTCGATCCAGATGCCCGGCTGACCGCTGGCCACACGCGTCATGTCACGGAAACCGCCAGCAGCGAGCCGCAACAGTGCGGCATGTTCTTCAGAACGTGTGCTGGCCAGACCCATCAACGTGGCGGCCGCGAGGTGCGGCACGTGGCTCACAACTGCAACAAGCTCATCGTGGCGCTCAGGGCTCAGTGCAACAACGTCGGCACCGAACGAAGAAATGATACCGTTGACCTGGGCAAACGTGGCGTCGTCGCTGCCCTCGAGTGGGGTAAGGACCCACACCGCGCTGTTGAAAAGGTCGGCCTGCGCTGCATCGATGCCATCGAATTCGCTGCCTGCCATTGGATGCCCACCGATGAATCGGGGGTCGTTGACCGATCGACATACCGGGGTCTTGACGCTGCCGACATCGGTGACCGTGCCCGTGGTCTCGGCGAGGGCTCGCTTGACCTCTTCGGTCGTCGAGCGGACAGGCACGGCAACGAAGGTGATCTCGGCGCCGACGTCGAGGCCTGAAGCGTCGATGATTCCACGATCGAGGGCTGTCGATACCGTTGGTTCGCGGGTGTCGTCGCCCGACACTCTCCATCCGGCGCTCTTCAGTGCGAGAGCAATCGAGCCGCCAATCAAACCGAGTCCGATCACATTGGCCCGTTGCTGCACGGGGCTCGAGGTCATAAAGGGGAATCGTACTGCGACGTCGAATCCGCAGCTGGTCGAGTTGTTGATGCGATCGTCTCGATCATCTCGCGACGCTCGGCAGCAGTGAGTTCACGCCAGTCCCCCGGCTTCAGCGATGTGTCGCTCAGCGGCCCGATCCGGGTACGAACGAGACGCGTCACCGTGTGACCGACGGCCTCGCACATCCGACGGACCTGTCGGTTGCGACCCTCGTGGATCGTGAGACGAAGCGTGCCTGGTTGGGGCTGCGACACTCTGGCTGGGGCCGTGACACCGTCTTCGAGTTCGACGCCGTCACGCAAGGTTCGAATACCTCCCGGCGAGACAGTTCCGCCGTCGACCTGTGCAAGGTATTCCTTCTCGACACCATGTGACGGGTGAGCAATACGATTGGCGAGGTCGCCGTCATTGGTCAACAGCAAGAGCCCTTCGGTGTCGGCATCAAGCCGACCCACCGAGAAGACGCGCGGCTCTTGCGGAACGAGCTCGATGACCGTCGGGCGACCGTGTGTGTCTTTACTCGTCGTGACGACGCCACGCGGCTTGTTGAGGAGGTAATAGACGAGACCGGGGCGCACCCCGATCGGCGCACCATCGACTTCGACGGTGTCGTTGTCAGGGTCGACTCGGCGACCGAGGATCGCGACCTCGCCGTTGACCGTGACGCGCTCTTCGGCAATGAGTTCCTCACAGACACGACGACTTCCCCAGCCGGTCGACGCCAGCGCCTTCTGAAGCCGCGTGCCCTGGTGGAGATGAGAGTTCTTTTCGGCCAGCTGTTCCCAGAGGGGCGGCTCGAACCCGGCGTCGTCAGTCACTGCGCATCGGCCCCTTCGTGGGCATCTTCAGGAGCGTCGTCGGCGATGGGGTCGGCTGCGTGCAGCACCGCAGTCGGAGCGACCTCGATCTGCGGAGTGACTCGCAGACCGTGTTCGAGGAGTTCGATGACGTCCGCACCGGGAATGAACTCGGCAATGGCCGGCAAGTTATCGAGCGAATCGAGGCCGAGTTTCTCCAGAAAGACGTCCGTCGTACCGAACAATATTGCCTGGCCAGGTCCGTCATCTCGGCCGATCTCTTCGATATAACCGCGCGCCGCCAACGTCCGAATGACGCCGTCGGGATCAACACCGCGAATGGCACCGACCTGGGCCCGCGAAATCGGCTGCTTATACGCAACGATGGCAAGTGTTTCCAACGCCGCGCCGGAGAGTCGAGCGCGTTGGTCGTGGAGCAGGAAGCGCTCGACGTACGGCGTGAGATCCGCCGCTGTCTGGTAACGGAATCCACCGGCGACTCGGACCAGTTCGAACCCGTTCTCGGCCCCTCGATAGGTCGCCGCGATTTCTTCACACCACTGATCGACGAGTGTGGCCGGCTGCTCGATGAGCTGGGCCAGCATTTCCGGAGGCACCGGGTCGTGAGCAACGAGGATGATGGCTTCGATCGCTCGTTTGAACGCAGCGATCTGATCCTCGACCGGCACGAGAATCTCGTCGGGGAGGCTGTTCTCAGTTTCGGGCGTGCTGGTTTCGGGATACGGGGCCGCTGGGGCGTCCGGGTCTGGTGGGTGAAGTTCGGTCATGTCAGCCCTCGTAGGCGTCGATCAGGATGGTGTTGGTGTCGAAGTCGTCGCCCATCGTCCAGACGACGTCGATGTCGCCGAACCGCTCGGACTGATTGAGTTCGATGGCACCTTGCTTGAACAACTCGAGCAACGCGAGAAACCGGACGATCACGTCGATCCGGTCAGCGAACTGAGCGGTGAGCTGACGGAACGAGATGCGGCCGGCCCGCGGGAGTTCGTCGATCAGTTCCGACACTGCATCAGCCACCGTGATCTTGATCGGATCAACATGAAACAGATCGACGATCGGCTTCGGCCGCGGCGTGAGCGCCTTAATTGCAGCGTTCTGGAACCGCTTGAGGCTGGTGCCTTCGAGCATGTCAGGCACGACGTCGGCGAAGCGTTCGTCCGGACCAATAACACGCGGAAACGTCTTGTCGGCTTCTTCAGCGAGTCGATCGAAGACCGATGCCACGTCTTTGAACGTCTTTGCTTCGAGCAGGCGCGCCAGCAGCATGTCGCGTTCTTCCCACAGTGCGAACTCCTCATCGAGGTCGCCATCGCTCATGTTTGGGAGCAGACGGCGGGCCTTCAGGTCGACAAGCGTCGCCGCGATCAGCAGGAAACTGGTCGCCACATCGAGATCAAGGACCTGCATGCGGTCAAGTTCGCGAAGAAAAGCGTCGACAATCGTCGAGAGATTGATCTCGTAGATGTCAACCTGCTCTTTAAGAATCAGCTGCAACAGCAGATCGAACGGCCCCTCATAGACCGGTGTTGCAACGTCTACCATCTGAACAAACGATACAGAAGGCACAGGGCGACCAGCGGTATCGTCTGCGACGTGACCGACATCGATCCGACGACTGCTCCGACGACTGCTCCGACGACTGCTTCGACGACTGCTCCGAAGCCACGCGTGTTGTCGTGTATTCAGCCCACCGGCGATCTCCATCTCGGCAACTACCTCGGAGCGTTGCGCAACTGGGTCAACGGTCAACACAGTTCTGATGCGTTCCACGGAGTCGTCGATCTGCATGCCCTCACGGTGACTGACACACCTGGCCAAGTCGGTGCTGCGACCCTGCGGACCGCTGCGATGTTGTTCGCCATCGGCCTTGACCCTGAAGTGGCGACCGTCTTCGCCCAGAGCCACGTGCCCGAACACAATCAGCTCGGCTGGGTCATGGAGTGCACCGTCAGCTACGGCGAGCTGTCCCGTATGACCCAGTTCAAAGACAAGTCGGCCAGGCGCGAGCAAGACTTCATCAGCGGTGGGCTCTTCACCTATCCGGCGCTCCAGGCCGCCGACATTCTCCTGTACGACACCAATCACGTACCAGTCGGGGAGGACCAGCGCCAGCACATCGAGATCACCCGCGACGCTGCGGTGCGATTCAACCACCGTTTCGGCGACACCTTCGTGATTCCTGAGGCAGTGACGCCCAAGGCAGGCGCACGCGTGATGAGCCTGCAAGACCCAGGGTCAAAGATGTCGAAGTCCGACGACTCCGACGCCGGCTGTGTGTATCTCGTCGACGACGCCAATGCCGTGATGAAAAAGTTCAAGCGTGCGGTCACCGACTCCGACACCGGCGCCGATGCCGTGCGATTCGACCGCGAAAATAAGCCTGGCGTGAGCAACCTGCTCGAAATTCACGCTGCCGTCACCGATCGCACACCCGAGGCAGTTGCCGACGAGTACGAGCAGTACGGCGCCTTGAAAGTCGCCACCGGTGACGCGGTCCTCGCTGTCCTCGACCCGATTCGAGTCCGATACGCCGAACTGATGGAAGACCGCGGCGAGCTCGCTCGGCTGCTGCGGGTCGGTGCAGGCCGAGCACGCGAAGTAGCAGCAGCAACCGTCGAACGTGCATACGCCAACATCGGCATGCTGCCTGCGTGAACATGTGCTGCGCCTGAACGAACTCGACCGACGGGTCATCGCTCTCGCACTTCCTGCCCTCGGAACCCTTGCTGCCGAGCCGCTGTATCGACTCGTCGACACCGCGGTCGTCGGCCGGCTTGGCACCGACCAGCTCGGTGGGCTGGCCATTGCAATTTCTGTGCTCTCGCTCGTTATCGCAAGCAGCAACTTCATCACCTACGGCACCACGGAGCGCGTCGCTCGTCGGCTGGGCGCAGGGAATCCCGCCGACGCTGCGAATGTCGGGGTGCAGGCACTGTGGCTGGCCGGCACAGTCGGCGTGCTCGCAGTGCCGGTCCTGATCGGCTTCGCCCATCCGTTGACGGCTGCGCTCGGTGCCGACGGCGAAGTCGCCGTTTTTGCTGTGGAGTACCTCCGCATCGCCGCGCTCAGCGTGCCGTTCGTCGTGGTTTCACTTGCGGCCCAAGGTGTGCAACGCGGGTCATCCGACTACCGAACCCCGCTCGTGATCCTCGTCTGTTCGAACATTGTCAACGTGGTGGTCGAGTTGGTTCTCGTCTTCAGGTTCGACATGGGCATTGCTGGCGCCGCATGGTCGACCGTGGTTGCCCAGATCGGTGCCGGCGTGGTCTTCCTCGTCGTGATTCGTCGACGCCTCGTCGACGCCACGCAGTGGAGGCCCAACTGGGCCGAGATGACACCGCTCCTGACCGCTGGGCGCCATCTGCTGCTTCGTGTCGCCTCGATCCTCGGCGTGTTCACCGGTGCAACGGCGATTGCTGCGCGCATCGATGCACCGACGCTGGCCGCCCACCAGATCGTCGTGACCATGTTTCTCTTCCTCGCCCTGGTCCTCGACGGCCTCGCGGTGCCGGCGCAGACACTCATCGCCGAGGAGTTGGGTCGAGACACCGGTGCCGCTGGCACCACCGCCGCGCTCGATCTGGCGAGGCGGGTCATTCGCTTGTCATTGTTCGTTGCGGTTGGGCTCACTGGGCTGGTTATGGCCTCTGCCCCGCTGGTCGCTCGCGCCTTCAGTAACGATGATGCCGTCATCAGCCGCGCAACGAGCGGCCTGTTCCTACTTGGCGCACTGCTGCTGCCCGCTGCTGTGGCATTCGCGTGCGACGGCATCCTGATCGGTGCCGGCGACTACCGCTTTATTGGCCGTGCGGCCTTCGCGTTCCTGTTATCCGTGCTGCCGATCGCCGTGCTCGTCCTCGCAACGAGGTCACTCGGCATCGTTGGGATCTGGCTCGGCCTGTTCGGCTGGGTGTGCCTCCGAGCAGGAGTGAACCGTCAGCGCGTTGAACGAATTTTGCAACCAGCCGCCACGTAGCGCTCAGGCATGGTCGGAGCGATTCAGGCTCTTCATCGCCGGACCGCAGCCAGCAATCAGTTCGATCGTTGCGACCTCAGAGCCGACGTTGGCCGCCATCTCGGCGCCGATTGCTTCATGGTCGTGATATGCGGCCAAGCGTTTGCCACGCGGGCCGATAAGGGTGCCCACAACTCGGCCGAACGTGCCAAGTCGGCACTCGATCTTGCCCACGTCGTGGAGCAACGCGCCGGCGATTTCGGGCACGGTTGCATCGGGCCGATCCTCGACGAAGCGTTGAGCTACCGCGATGCTGTGGCGGCGATCTTGATTGCTGAGCTGCACCCAGAGCGACCGCTCCCCCTTGGTCAAGTGATCATCTGCCCAGATCTCGTTGGCAACCGATGGTGGGGTTCCGGGCAACGACGAGACGAAGCGAGCAATCAGGTGCCACCACTTGACCGGGTTCAGCAGCATCGACGCCATCAGTGCAGTGTGGCCCGGGGATGGCTCGACCGATACACGTCCCACAGACGTTCCTGGCTGACCCGCGTGTACACCTGGGTCGTCGAGATCGATGCATGACCGAGCATCTCCTGCACCACGCGCAGATCCGCTCCGTGATCGAGGAGGTGGGTGGCGCACGAGTGGCGCAAGATGTGCGGCGAAAGTTGATCAGTGATACCGGCCCGCTGGCCGTACTTTTTAACGACCAACCAGGCCGCTTGTCGAGTCAGCCGACCACCGCGAGTGTTGAGGAAGACCGCCTCTGCGTCGCCCCGACGTTTCCACTGTGTTGGGATGAGACGGGCCCGGCCTGACGTGGAAAACCATTCGTCACAGGCGCGTGCTGCGCTCCCCCCAAATGGCACGATCCGTTCTTTGGCACCTTTGCCATAGAGGCGGACCAGGCGATCGTCGAGGTTGATATCACCAATCGAGAGCCCGACCGCCTCAGAGATCCGGGCACCGGTGGCGTAAAGCAACTCGAGAAGAGCACGATCGCGATGGTCTGCTGGCGCGGTGCCGATCACTGCGTCGAGCAGGCTGGTGACTTGCGCTTCGTCGAGTGGCTTTGGAATACCGGATGGGACGCGCACGCCTTCGAGGTCGGCGGCCGGATCGTCTGGACGTTCCCCCTCGATCGCCAGATACCGGTGCAGCATGCGGATCGCTGCAAGCTGGCGTGCAATCGAAGACGTCGCCGCTTCAGATGCACGACGTCCGGCGACAAACTCGACGAGTTCGCCATGGGCAACATCGAGCACCGTCCGTTCACGGCTGCGCAGCCATGTCCAGTACGCAGCGAGATCACGCCGATAGGCCGCCAACGTGTTCGGTGAGCGGCCCTTTTCGGCAACCATCCACGACAGGAACTCCTCGACCTCAATCGGGAGTTCGACACGCGCCATAGCGGCTCAGGAAGCGTCGGCGGAGCGCAGCCGTCGTTCGGCGAGCAGCAGACCCGTGACTGTCTTGGCGTCGCAGATCTCGCCGGAGTCGATCATCGCAAGTGCGTCGACGAGGGGTATGTGGAGGATTTCCATGTAGGCCTCTTCGGGGCCCTGGCGATCAGTGGCGGTGGGAGTGCAGTTCGTTGCGAGATAGATCGACATCACCGAGTCGGTCATGCCCGGCGAGGGATACGTCTCGGCGAGCAGTTCGAGGTTGCCAGCGATCAGGCCAGCCTCTTCGATGAGTTCTCGACGCGCGACCTCGGCGGTGTCTTCGCCGGCGATGTCACGCATCCCGGCTGGGATCTCGATCACGACGGCGTCGTAGGGCGGGCGGTACTGCTTGACGAGCACGGTGGACGCATTGCCCTCGGCATCGAACACCAGTGGAACAACGCCGACAGCACCCGGAGAGCGCACGATGTCACGCGTGAACCGTGTGCCGTCAGGTGCAATGAACTCGGCGACCGCGACGTGCCAGACGTAGCCCTGGTAGGCCAGCGACTCGCTGACTCGCTTAAATTCAGACATTGCTCAGGTCAGTGACGGTTCGGGCGACGCCGGGACGACAGGTGACTCGTCGGATGACGTGGCAGTGCGCCGCTCGAGTGCCGCAGCAATCAGTTCACGGAACAGCGGATGCGGCCGGTCGGGACGGCTCTTGAATTCGGGATGCGCCTGCGTGGCGACCCAGAACGGATGACCTGGCAGTTCGATGAACTCGACCAGGCGACTGTCTGGCGACGTTCCGGAGCACCAGAGGCCGTGCTCTTCGAGCTGGCTGCGGTACTGCTCGTTGAACTCGTAGCGATGACGGTGGCGCTCGGAAACGACCGGCTCGCCGTACGCAGCTGCGACCTGCGACCCGGCAGCAAGCACCGCGTAGTAGGCGCCCAGGCGCATCGTGCCGCCCTTGTCTTCGATGCCACGTTGGTCGAGCATTAGGTCGATCACAGGGTGGTGGGTGGTCGGATCGAACTCGGTCGAGTTCGCGTCGGTCAGGCCGACAACGTTGCGGGCATAGTCGATGGTCATCGCCTGCAGTCCGAGGCAGATGCCAAGACACGGGACGGCCTCCTCTCGCGCATATTTGGCAGCGGCAATCTTGCCTTCGACACCGCGTGAGCCGAAACCGCCGGGAATGACAATTCCGTCGAGATGGCTCAGTTGGCCAGCAGCGAGAAGGCCTTCGACATTCTCGGACTGGATCCATTCGATCTCGACGTCAGCACCGTGGTGGAAGCCAGCGTGCTTCAAGCTTTCGACGACCGACAAGTAGGCGTCGGGAAGCTGGATGTACTTGCCAATGAGACCGATGCGGACCGGCTTGACGGCGGCTTCGACCTTCTTCACGAACTGCTGCCAGTACGTGAGGTCGACTTCGCCCGCTATGCGCAGCACGTCACACACGAAGTCGTCGAGGCCCTCGTCGTGGAGAATGAGTGGGAGCTCGTAGATGTTGTTGGCGTCGGCGGCATTGATGACGGCACGTAGCTCGACGTCGCACATGGCCGAGACCTTGCGCTTCAGGTCGTCGCTCAGCGGCTCCTCGCTGCGGCACACGATGACGTCTGGCTGGATGCCGCGGCTCCGGAGTTCGGTGACCGAGTGCTGTGTCGGCTTGGTTTTCTGCTCGCCAGCTGGGCCGATGAACGGCACGAGCGTCACGTGGATGTAGCACACGTTGTCACGTCCGACCATGTTGCGGAATTGGCGGATCGCTTCGAGGAACGGGAGGATCTCGATGTCGCCAACGGTGCCGCCAACCTCGGTGATGACGACGTCGACATCGTTGCGCGCCACACGCTCGACGCGGCGTTTGATTTCGTCCGTGATGTGCGGGATGACCTGAACGGTCTTGCCGAGGTAGTCGCCGCGTCGTTCGGCAGCGAGGACCGACTGATAGATCGAGCCAGTGGTGGCGTTCGAGTTGCGCGACAGATTCTCGTCGATGAAACGCTCGTAGTGACCGAGGTCAAGGTCGGTCTCTCCGCCGTCGTCGGTGACGAAGACTTCACCGTGTTCGAACGGGTTCATCGTGCCCGGGTCAATGTTGATGTACGGGTCGAGCTTCTGGAGCGTGACGCGTAGCCCTCGATGCTTCAGCAGCCGACCCAATGACGATGCAGTGAGGCCCTTGCCAAGAGAGCTGGCAACTCCTCCTGTCACGAAAATGTGCTTGGGCATTTCAGACCTCCGTCAGAGAACAACACGACGGAAAATCACCATACCCCGCTTCGCAGAGCCTGAGGGCTCTCTTGCGCCGAAATTTCATGTCAGTAGTTCTCGGGCGTGCTCGAGTGCCGAGTCGGTCGACTTGCCGGACAGCATCCGAGCAATCTCTTCGACCCGCTCATCACCCTCGAGCCGCTTGGCCGAGGCAAAGGTTGCGCCCTTCCTGACCTTCTTCGACACCGAGATCTGTGACTCTGCGGCAGCGGCAACCTGAGCGAGGTGCGTGACCACGAGAACCTGGTGGTGACGGCCGAGCCTGGCGAGGGCGTCGCCGACAGCTTGTGCGGCCTCTCCCCCGATGCCGGCGTCGACTTCGTCAAACACCAACGTGTCATGGCCCGAGGTGCCGGATGAGGATGCGGATGCTTCGGAAAGCACGAGCCGCAGCGCCAGCATCGCTCGCGCGAGTTCACCGCCAGATGCCACGCGGTTGAGCGGGAGAACCGGTGACCCTGGGTTGGCGGCGAGGAGGAACTGGACGCGATCGCCTGGATGGTCGTCAGCGTGCTCACCTACTTCGACCGCAATCGCCGCATTCGGCATCGCCAGCGTCCGTAACCGCTGTTGGACGGCTGCTGCCAGTTTCGGCGCCGCCGCTCGACGGGCACTCCCGACAGCTTCGGCCGCGGCGCGTTCCTCGATCAGGGCCGACTGTCGTTCGACGTCGAGCGCCGCAGCGTGCTCGTCGAATCTTTCGAGTTCACGCAAACGGTCTTCCGACTCGGCATGAAAAACCATCACGGCACTGAGACCGTCGCCGTACTTGCGTTGCAGATCCTTGAGCAATTGACGCCGCTCGCGAAGTTCGGTGAGGCGTTCGGGCGACTCGTCGATCGCGTCGGCGACGTCACGCAGTTCTGCGATCAGGTCGTCGACTTCGGCGAGCACCTCGTGCAGCCGAGTTGCGTGGCTGACGTATGGCTGGCGCCCGTCGATCGCAGCAAGTGCGTTGCCCAGAGAATCGCGAGCACCGTCATCGTCAGCGAGTAACCCATACGCCGTCGTGCCGCCCTCGCGGTGCGCCGACGCGTCAGCGAGCACGGACTCTTCGGCGTCGAGCACGGTGTCTTCGCCAGCGTCGACGATGTTTGCCGCGTCGAGTTCGTCGACCTGATAGCGCAGAAGGTCCATCTCGCGAGCACGGGCGCGTTCGTCGCCGCCCAATGCCGCAAGGCCGGCGTCGATCTCGGTGAGGCGTCCTCTGGCTGCGCGGAGCGGTGCGAGATCGACATTTCCGTAGGTGTCGAGGGCCGCGCGTTGCGTGGCGGTCGACAAGAGGTGCTGATGGGCGTGCTGTCCGTGCAGGTCGACGGCATCGGCTGCGGCATCGGCAAGCAGCGTCACGGTGGCGAGCCGACCATTGACGTAGGCCCGCGACCGCCCAACGGCTGGGACCACTCGGCTCAGAATTGTTTCGGTGCCATCAGCAGCCACGAAGCGCCCGTCGACCCGTGCTTCTGCAGCGCCATAACGCACGATCGACGCATCGGCTCGACCGCCGACAAGCAGCTCGATCGCATCGACCAACATCGTCTTACCAGCGCCGGTTTCGCCCGTGAGAGCAGTCAGCCCGGCTCCGAGTATGAGTTCGAGGCGTTCGATGACGCCGAGGTTCTCGATGTGGAGTTCAGTCAACACGAAACCCAGTATTGCAACCGAGTGTCACAGAGTTGCGGATTCAATCGAACTTTTGTTCGATTGATGCAGTGTCCCTGCTGCTTGCTACCTGCTACCTGCTACTCGCTACTCGCTAACGGTCGGCGAGACCGAACTTCGCCTTCAGGATCTGATGGTAGCGATACGCGCCGAACCGGACGAAGTTTGCGGTGACATCCGACGGAATGCACGTGACGATGTCACCGTCGTCAAGTCGCGTCACCGGCTGGCCATCGATGGCCAACGCGGCGCGCCGGTGGCCCGAAACCTCAATCTCGACGATTTCGGACGGGTCGAGCACCAGCGACCGATCGAAAAGCATGTGCGGCGACACAGGCGTCAGCAGAACTGCCCGGTGACGGGGCGACACGATGGGGCCGCGCGCAGACAACGAGTAGGCAGTCGAACCGGTCGGAGTCGCAACGATCAGGCCATCGGCCGCGTAGTGCGTGAACGGCTCGCCATCGATGCGTGCGAGGAGCCGGATGGTGTGGCCGGACTCGCTCTTTTCGACAACCGCCTCATTCAGCGCACGCCCTGCACGCACACCGTTGACCGAGACATCGAGCATCATCCGATCGTCGATGCTCCACTCCCCTGTTTCCGGTCCGGCAAAGAACTTGGCGAGCGCATCGGCGAGGTTCTCGGGCTCAACTTCGGTCAGATAGCCGAGCGAACCCAGGTTGACGCCGAGGAGCGGGGTCGCTGCCCCGTCGAGGAGACCGACGCTGCGCAGCATCGTGCCGTCGCCGCCGAGGCTCAGGACGACGTCTGCCTCGGCAACGGGGCGGCGGCTCCGGTGCTCGGCGAGGTCGAGCGCGTCGGCGTCTTGGGTTGGCATCCAGAAGTCGTGGCCGTGCTCCGAACACCACGCTGCCGAGAAAAGGGCGTGCGACCGCGCCGTGCCTCGTTCATGGTGAGCAACGAGTGCGACACCGCTCACTCCGTGACTTCCGTGACTTCCGTGACTTCCGTGACGGGAGCTGTGACCCACACCAGGAATTCCACGTTGCCATCAGCGCCGGTGATCGGCGAGACGGCCCAGTCGACGATCGAGCAGCCTGACGCCACGAACGCGTCGGCGACCTCACCCTTCACGCGTTCGTGAATGGCCGGGTCGGTGATGATGCCGCGCCCTTTACCCACCTCGGATCGGCCAGCTTCGAACTGCGGTTTGACAAGCATCACCATGGGGGCTTCAGGTTGGCACACCGAGACCAGTGCGGGAATGACCAACGTCAGTGAGATGAACGACAGGTCACCGACGACGATGTCGACGGGCCCGCCGATGTCGTCGGCACTGATGTGGCGAACGTTGGTCCGCTCCATGTTGACGACGCGGTGATCGGCACGGAGTCGTTCATGGAGTTGGCCATGGCCGACGTCAAGCGCGACGACCTGGCGAGCGCCGCGCTGCAGGAGACAGTCAGTGAATCCGCCGGTCGATGCCCCGGCATCGAGTGCACGGAGACCCGACACGTCAAGTTGAAACCGTTCGAGCGCGCCTTCGAGCTTCTCAGCGCCCCGACCGACGAATCGTGCGGGCGGCCCTTCGATGATGACAGCGTCACCTGGAGCGACCTGGCGCGAACCCTTGTCGGCAATCGAACCGTTCACCAAGACACGGTTGGCCGCGATCATGGTCTGCGCTTCGGTACGGCTGGACGTGAGTTCACGACGGACCAGCTCGGCATCCAGCCGACGACGGGGCGCCATGACGTCAGATCAGTCCGAGCGTGCGGAACGCTTCGTGGCGATCTTGCGAACGCCCGACGATCCAACCGCTGCCGACTTCTTGGCGGGGGCCTTCTTCTTGGCTGGAGCCTTCTTCTTGGCGGGGGCCTTCTTCTTGGCTGCCGACTTCTTGGCTGCCGACTTCTTGGCTGGAGCCTTCTGCTTGGCTGCCGACTTCTTGGCTGGAGCCTTCTTCTGAGCTGGGGGCTTCTTGGTGGCTGGGGCCGTGGTGGCTGCTGCCTTCTTTTTGTCGTTGGCCCCGACGCGGTCAGCGAGCTGCTCAGCAAGATCTTCGAAGCGATCTTCCAATTCGTCGAAACGTTCCGACATCCAGCCGACCTGCTTGGCAACTTCGCGCTGCACCGCATCGGCGACCTTCTCCGTGGTTTCTTTGCCGCGCTCGATCAGCTGCGTGATGACCTTGTCGGCCTCACCCTTTTGCACATCGCCCGCCTTGACGAGCTTCTGGACAATTTTCTCGGCTTGTTTTCGTGTCGGCTCAGCGAATTGCATGCCGGCGTCAATCAGCTTCTGAAGAGGTGAAGTTGCCATTCCCCCAGCGTACTCGTCGGGCATTCGTCCTTGCTCGGTTCAGTGCTGCGTCAAGAAGGAGTACTCAGGCAAGAAGGAGTGCAGCGAGGGCAGCGAGATCCGGAAGGTCGAAGTCGATGACCAGACCGTCGAGGCCCGCCAGGTCGTTGACCGGGCCGTTCACCCCGGATCGGACAAGCGCGAAGCGGCAGCCGATTCGAACAGCCATGAGGCCGTCGGTCTCCGGCCGATCCCCGACCATCACCGCAGTGGCCGGGTCAAAGGGAGCCTCGTCAGTCGAAAGGTGCTGGGCGATTGCTCGGGCCATCGGGGCGTGGGGCTTGCCAGCAATCGTCGGTACGGCGTCACCAGCCGTGGCGACCGCAGCCAGAATCGAACCTCCACCGGGTTCGAGGCCACGCGGTGTGGGATATGTGCTGTCGGAGTTGGTGCCGACGAGTCGGGCGCCGGAGTGGATCGCAGCAGCGGCAGCCGCGAGCCGTTGATAGTCGAAATCGCGATGCAGCCCGACCAGCACGGCATCGAACCCGCCATTGCGACCATCGACCGTGCCGTCGTTGACCACCGCAATCGCTCCGCTCGCTTCGACCGCCTCGACCACCCCTGGCCCGCCAGTCACGAGAACACGCTCACCCGGCTCAACGAGGAGCGCCGCTGCCACCGCGGAGCTGATCACCTCACCGACAGCCGGAATACCGATGGCTTCCAGCGACGCCTCGTGCTCGGCGATCATCGCTGCCGAGTTGTTCGTGACGAAGACGACGCGGCGGCCAGCTGCACGGAGGGCGGCGATGGCTTCAACGGAACCGGGAATTGGTTCATGGGCCAACCAGACCACTCCGTCGAGGTCGCACAGCACGGTCTCGATCCGATCGATGGACACAGGCTCGATTCGCATCTCGGCATCGTGGCAGATCACTGGCATGCTTGAGGGGTGCCACGCTTCACTCCGTTCCCTGCACTGCGCTACGCCGATCGCCAGATCGACGACCTGATCGCTCCGCCGTATGACGTCCTCTCCCCAACCGATATCGACGACTTGAACAATCGTCATCAGTTCAACATCACCCACGTCGATGTCCCGCGCGAGTCCGACGGCGCTGACCGCTATGACCAAGCCGGCAAGATGCTGCGCGAGTGGATCGATGCTGGCGTGCTCGAGTTCGACGATGCTCCGACGTTCACGATCTACCGGATGCGCTTCACCGATGCCACGGGCGCGGCCCGCGACATTGCTGGCGTTCTCGGTGGCCTCGAAGTCGTTGATGAAGGTGCCGGCGGCGTTTTGCCGCACGAACGAGTCACGCCCAAGGCCTCGACTGACCGCCTCGACCTGACACGTGCAACCGGGGCCAATATGTCACCGGTATGGGGTCTGTCACTCGCCGATGGCCTGACCGACCTGCTCGCCGAGCCTGGCGAATTGCTGTCGTCGGTGACCGTTGAAGGTGTCGAACACATCATCGAGCGCGTTGCCGACCCCGAGCGCGTTGCGGCGATTGCTACCAAGGTCGGTTCGGATGACGTACTCATCGCCGACGGCCACCATCGCTACGGCATCAGCCGGACGTTCCGGGACGAAGTGCGTCGCCAAGGCCTCGCCGGATCGCCTGCCGAAGACACGCTGGCATTCGTCAGCGAGCTGGTCGCCGACCAGCTCAGCGTCGAGGCCATCCACCGCCTCTACACCGACATCTCATACGACGATCTGGTCGCCGCACTCGACACAGCGTTCGTTCGTAGCGATGCCGGCACGCCGTCGGCTGCAACGTTGGCGGAGATGAACGAACGGGGCGCACTGTGTCTCATTGGACCCAATGGCAGCGGCCAGTGGCTCACACCGAAGGACGGTGCTTTTGATGGTGTTCGCTCACTTGATGGCGCCTGGCTTGAGCACGTCCTTGCCGACACGCCGCACAGCGTCACGTACCAGCACGGCGTCGAGCGTGCCGTCGAAGCCGCGACCGGTGGCCGCGCAACAGCTGCAGTACTGATCCGTCCGGTGAGCGTGGCCGAAATCGAACGCACCGCTCGCGAAGGGCTGCTGATGCCACCGAAGTCAACGTTCTTCACGCCGAAGCTGCGCACCGGACTCGTCGTCCGCAGCGTCAGCTGAGTCAACGTTCGGCTCACTCAGCGTTCGGCGCGGTGGATCGCCTTTGCGACAACTTTGAGAACGTCAGGGTCGATACCGAGCCCGCAGTGGCTGCTCTGGACTTCGACGTTGTCGGTGGCCGGATCGGGATCAACGCACGCCTGCCAGGACACGACGCCGTCGTGGCGGCTGTAAATCGACGTGATTGGCCGCGTGATGGGCCGAGAGGACCGTTCGAGGATCTGTTTTTCGATTGCGTCTCTGAGCGGCGACTGCTTACCCAGTGAGGTCGACGTGCGCCGAGCCCCCAAACCAGTCACCTTGTAACCCAAGCTACGTAGGTAGGAGCGCAGGAGAAGCGTCGACGAATCATTCGTACCGAAGCCTGGCAAGACCAAGACATGGTGACCTTCACCGCGCTGCTGGCGCGACACGCTGAGGGCATTGAGCGCAAGCCGCATTGGTTCGCGTGCAACACGCAGTTCGCGGATGCGGCCAAATTGATCGGAAATCGGGAAGTCGGGGATTTCCGTCAGCGCCATGAGGCCAGTAGCACCACGACATAAACACTTATCCACGTAGGCCCCATCACCTGTCGTCATCAGCTTGTCGTCATCAGCTTGTCGTCATCAGCCTGTCAATGATTCCGCCGCTTGAGCAAACAGCAATCGCACGGTCTTGGCACGACGGGCGGGTACGACACGTTCAGCAATCAGTTCGGTCCGGCTCTGTGTGGCGCCACCCGACCGGAAGAATCGGCGCTCAACTCTCCCGAGGACCGCCACATCAGCGCCGCTGACGAGCGTGGCAAGAACGGCGCTACTCGGTTCGTGCAGTGCCACCGGGACCGACGCGTTGACGGTGCGTCCCTCACGCTCGACCGATGTCGAGACATCGAACTGCGCAACATCGGTCCCAGCTGGCAATGCTCGAACAACGGCGTCGTTAATGATCGTGCCATGGATGACGGCGAGATTGATGTTCATGGTTTCCTCCACATGCGCTCGGTTTTGCAGCGGGGAGAGTCGGTACGGCCAATCGTAGAGATCGCCTGTCACAGAGGGCACCGGCCCAGGCCGTTCTGCAACATTCAGGTGTTTGAACGAACAACGGAGATGAGTTACCGTCGGCTGCAACAACGAGGGAGCGAACGATGGGTAAATTCACGGTAAAAGAAGATGGAAACAACGGTTCCGTCGAGGTCAAGCCGGACGAAATTGTCCGCACCCATACGAGACGCCTCCGACGCGACGACGAAGTGCGCATCCCGATGCGAACCGTGTCGTCGGTGCATCACGATCGTCAGCTCGGGGCAGATGTCGTCACGGTCAAGACATCCGGGGCTGTGTACACGTGGAAGCTCTCCGACGACGATGCAAAACAGCTCACTGCGGAGATCGAGAAGTACCGCGAACGATGAGGTTCCGTCGTCGCGCCATCGTCCAAATTGTCGTCGTTGGTGGTCTCGTACTCACCGCCTGCGGGACCGAGTCGTCATCGACTCCGGTGGCCCCACCTGCAACGACCGTCGAAGCTTCGTCCAATGCAAGCGATGAAACAGCTGTGCCTGCGCCGCCCGCAGCTGTCGCCGACCCTGTGTCCAACCCTGCGTCCGACGCATCGGCCGCCCCTGCGGACGAACGAAATCCTGGAAATGTTTACGGTCCGTATGGCATCTACAAACGCGTCCAGTTCCCTTCGGAGTCAACGGGAACGACCGTTTCTGATGGCGTCGTGCGTGGCACTGTCAACGGGTATCTGTTCGGAGCCAGCGCAGGCCAGCGCATGTCGCTCGAGCTGCTGTCAGAGAATGCAGTCTTTGATCTGTACGCCCCTGACGACCGCCTGCTCACCGGGGGCCGGTATGCGCTCGTCGATCCGCTCGAGATGGACGGCGAGTACCTCGTCGTGGTGCAATCGGAGTTCGGTAACGCCAGTTTCGATCTGATCGTCGAGATCACCTGGCCCGACAACGACGAGGGTGCAGCCGAGGCCACTTCGTGCCCCGTTGGTTACGTGGAGTTCGACGGGGCTTACCCTCTCCACATTTGCCACAAGGGTGAAACGGTCACGATCCTTCAGGAGCGGCTTGTTTCCCTCGGCTACGACATCGCTATCGACGGCTACTTCGGCGAGTCGACGCAGAACGCGCTCGCCGAGGTCTTTGGTGGCGTCGGCGTCATTGAGGTGCCCTCTGACCTTGAGGCGTTGTGCGGCGCTGACTGCTGAGCCGAGGACAATCAGCACAACTTGTTCGGTGTCAACGCCGTGACTGCTGACGGAGTAACGCCGGCGCGGCGATGCGACTCTTCGATGGGCCGGATGTGACCCGGCGGAGAACCGCTACTGGCCGAGGCAACGGCGGCTGATCTCGAATGCGTCGGTGACGGTGATCGTTGCCCCGTGGTGGATCTCGCGCCCAGCCGCCTCAGCACCGAGCGCTGCGACCAGGTACGCACGCAGCTCGCGAGCCTCGTCGAGAACGAACTCGGCGAGCGTCACTTCCGGTTGCCCGGCAATCCGCTCTACCGTGCCGATGAGCGACGCGGCATCGGTGACATCGCCCTTCATGAAAGCCAAACGTGACGTTTCGTGCAGAAACGACGACAACAAAAACGGGTGCTCACAGTCGACGGCCGCCAGCAACACGTGCCCCAAACTCGCCGTGGCGCTCGCGATGTCTCCGGTCGCGAGCGCCCGGCGGGACCTCACCAGATTCGCCCGCCAGTGGTGCTTGGGGTCGAGGTCCGCTTCCAACTCAGACGCCACCGTCAGGTGACGATCCACACCTGCGAGGTCACCTTCGAGGCCGCTGATCTCGGCCAGTCGCTCGTTCGCCTGTGCGATGTCGGGCTCACTGCCAAGTCGCGAAAATACGGCAAGGGCCCTTGCGGCCAATTCGCGTGCAGATTGGAGGTCGCCGCTGACGATGGCAACGTGGGACTGCAACAAGTCGGCGTTTGCCAAACCAACCACGGCGCCGCCTGACTGGCTGGCGTCGCGCAGGACTTGGACAATCTTCTCGACGCCACCGATGTCGGCAAGATCGACGCAGACCACGCCGATGTTCCACAGCACCGCAGCCGGCTTGTGCCCGCTACTTCGTTCCTCTGCATCGACCGCTTCCTCGTAATAGGCCAGGGCGTCCCGCAACTCGCCGTCGCTTTCCGCTGCCATTCCGAGCAGGTTGAGTGAGCCGCTGAGCGCAACATGGTCACCGACTTCTCGTGCCAACGCGACCGCTTCAATGCCAATCCGACGGGACTCGTCGACCAGGCCGGACAGGTATTTGAAGCCGGCCAGCCATCTGAGCGCGTGTGCTCGTTCCGAGCTGGAGGTCTCATTGGCGGCCCCCAAGGCTCGTTCGAGAAACACCGTCCCTTCCACAAAGGAACCTTCGCGATACCAATAGCGGCCGAGCCCCGCCGCCGCCACCAGTGCTTCATCGGGGCGGCGTGTGATCAGCCAATCGAGCGCCGTTCGAAGATCGGGTGCCGAAGAGCGAAATCGGCGCTGCCAGATTCCCTGGTCGGGCCCACCGAGGAGGTCGTCCCCGCCGCGCACCAAGGTGAGGTGATGCCTTGCGTGACGCGCGGCGACGGGTTGATCCTCACCGCGTTCTGCGAGTCGAGCCGCGCCGAATATGCGAAGTGTTTCCAGCAGCCGGTACCTGATCTCATCACCTGTGGCGTCGACGAACACCAGCGATTTGTCGACGAGCCTGCCCAACAGTTCGAAGGCCTCGATCGGGTCATCGATCCCGCCGACAGCGGCCGCTGCGTCGTGCGCGAACGCCCCCGCAAAGATCGACAAAGACGAAAAGAGATCGCGCTCTCGACCTTGTGTGAGGTCATACGACCACGCCACCGTCGCTTCCAGAGTTTCCTGACGTCTGACGGTCGACGAGCCGCCGGTCAAGATGCTCAACCGCGAGGTCAAGTGGGATGCAATATCGGAGACCATCATCATGCGCGTCCGCGCCGCTGCCAACTCGATCGCCAACGGGATTCCATCGAGCTGGCGCACGATCGCCCCGATGTGCGCTGCGTCATCTGCGGTCGGAACAAATCCCGGCCGGGCTCGCTGCGCATGGTCAACGAACAACCTGGCTGCTTCGCTGGAAAGTTCGCCTCCAGCGCCGGGCGTCGACGACGTTGCCATGGGTGGAATTGGATACACCGTCTCGCCGGAAACCTTGAGCACGTGTTGGCTCGTCGCCAGGATTCGCAGGCCCGTCGCTTGCGAAAGGATGTAGCCCGCGATCGAAGCAGCGGCGCTGGTCACGTGCTCACAGTTGTCGAGGACGATCAGCAGGTTGTGATCAACGAGGTGTTCCACGAGGGACTCGCGCACCGAACGATGTGGCAATTCAGTCGCCCCGGCTGCGGCGAAGACCGCCTGATCAACAAGTTCCGAGTCGATCACCGTCGCAAGGTCGACAAAGACGACGCGGTCAACCAACGCAGTCACGAGCGACGAGGCCACCTCAACGGCGAGGCGCGTCTTGCCTGCTCCTCCGGCCCCGACGACCGTGACCAATCGATTTGCTTCGATCAACTCCACGACAACGGCCAACTCATTGACGCGGCCGACGAACCTCGTGAGGTGCGCTGGCAAGTTGTGGTTCGGGATGGGCGCCCGACGTCCGACGTCGCCTCGATCGGGGGCATCGTGTCGACGTGCGCGTGCGCTCGGCTGCAACGACCCGCTTTGGAGCAGCACTTCGGTTTCGAGAGCAACCAGCTCAGGCGATGGATCGATACCCAGATCGTCACGGAGTCGGCGACGCAGGTCCTGGTAGGCCCTCAGCGCGTCGGCCTGCCTCCCCGACCGGTACAACGCAGTGATCAACAGCGCGTGTAATTGTTCCCGATATGGATGCTCAGTCACGAGTGAAGACAGCTTCGGGATCACTTCCAGATGGTGTTCAAGGGCGAGCTCAGCGGTGTGGAGTAACTCGATTGCCGCGAGCCGCTCTTCCTCCAGGCCGCGGATTTCGGCTGCTGCGAACTCGGCGTACTCAAAGTCGCCAAGGGCTGGGCCGCGCCAGAGCGCCAGGGCCGCTACGAGCAACCGTCGAGCTTGGGCCGGGTCGTGCGGCAACACCGCTCGTGCATCTTCGACCAGTTGACGGAAACGATGAGCATCGACGTCTCGGGGAGCCAGCTCGAGCACGTAGCCCGGTGAACGGGTCTTTAAGCGGGTATCGGCGGTGCCGGCGCGTTCGCCGTCGAGGACTTCGAGTGGGCCAAGGATCGCATACGTCAGCGCCATGAGCACCGACCATCAATAAATTTCAACATTTCAGTCGCCGTATCCCGATCACCCAGACCCCAAGCGAACTCTAGCCCAATCCGGTATTTGGGCTGCCCACACGCCGGATCTGGGCTCTGGTGTTGCTGGATCTCACCGGCATCTGGGTCATATCTCACCGCGCTACGAGATCGTTGGACGCATGCCGGGCGACACCGCCTGACTCCAACAGCAAAGAAAGCAGTTCACCATGAAGTTTCTCTGGACAGCCGAATACAGCACCGCTGGTGCGGCCGGGGCGATCAAGGACGGCGGGACCGGCCGACAGGCAGCGATCGAAGGTCTGGTCGCCAGCCTTGGCGGCTCCCTCGACGTGTGCTATTTCAGCGGGAATGGGGCGGGCGTCGTGCTCATCGTCGACATTCCCGACCAGGCATCCGCGACCGCTGCTATATACACCGTCCAAGCCAGCGGCGGAATTTCCTCCATGACAGCGACGCCGTTGCTGACCGCTGCGGAAGTGGACGCGGCAATGAAATTGTCCCCTGCGTACACACCGCCAGGAGCCTGAGACACAGCTCGTTCCCAAGTCACCGTTCGTACCCGGGTGTCGCGCCTCCCATAGTCTGGCGGCGCGAGACCCGGGGCATAATCTCCACAGCTGTGACGGACGAGAACTCGTCGCCACCGCGCCAATTTCTTCCACCAACAACGAAGAGTAAAGAGACATCGCATGACAACACCAGCAGCACAGTCCGAATTCGTTGCCGATCGTGACAAAGCCGCCTCGCTGACATCGTCGCGGCCGACAGGGCACGGGTCAGTTCCCGCATACGACTGGATCGCCCATCACAGCGCGCAACGCCCGAACAAGGAAGCCATCCGCGACCTTGGCAGCGGGCGCACCTTCACCTACGCCGAACTCGACCGCCGAATCGACGCGATGGCAGCCCACTTGGCGTCCATTGGTATCGGGCGCGGCGACAGAGTCGGCGTGCTCGCCCAGAACGGGGTCGAATATTTCGACATCCAGTTCGCGTGCGCTCGACGCGGCGCGATCTGCGTGCTGTTGAACTCGCGATTGACGGTGACAGAGCTCGAGTACATCGTCAACGACAGCTCGCCCATACTGCTGGTGCACGACCTCTCGTTCGCAGACGCTGCCCAAGAGCTGCAACGGCTCTGCTCGATCGGCGAGCTACTCGCGATCGATGGCGGTACCCCCGACAGTCCCTACGAGAAGGTGCTCGCGCTGTTCGACGGCGAGGACGGCGGGCGGGCCGATCTCACTCACGATGACCTGATCACGATCATGTACACGTCGGGAACAACGGGGCTCCCCAAGGGCGCAATGATCACACATGGCATGAACTTCTGGAATGCCATCAACCTTGGCATCCCGGGCGGGATCGGTCTCGACACCGTTCACCTGAACGTGTTGCCGCTGTTCCACACCGGTGGGTTGAACTGCTACAGCAATCCGGTCCTGCATGCGGGCGGCACGGTCGTGATCGTCAAAGCCTTCGACCCGGGCGAAACCCTGAGCGTGCTCGGCGATCCAGCACACGGCATCACCCACATCTTCGCGGTGCCCGCGCCCTACCAATTTATGATGCAACACCCCGACTTCGCCGACACCGACCTGTCGCGCCTGAGGGTTGCCGGAGTCGGTGGGGCGCCCTGCGCGTTGACGATCATGGAAACCTGGTTCGAACGCGGCGTGCCACTGGTCCAGGGGTTCGGGATGACCGAAACCAGTCCGGCCTGTATCTTCCTCGATCCCGGCGACGCGCTCCGCAAAATCGGGTCCACCGGCAAGGTCCTGCTCCACACCGAGGCCCGCGTCGTCGACGACAACGGCGGCGACTGCGGCCCCGACGAGATCGGCGAGCTGTGGGTTGCCGGACCGAACATCACCCCCGGATACTGGAACCGCCCCGATGCCACCATCGCTGCGTTCGAAGGACGATGGCTCAAGACCGGCGACGCCGCGCGCATCGACGACGAAGGCTTCTTCTTCATCGTTGACCGGTGGAAAGACATGTACATCTCAGGTGGCGAGAACGTCTACCCAGCAGAAATCGAGAACGTGCTCTACCAGCTGCCCGAGGTAGCCGAAGCAGCGATCATCGGCGTCCCGAACGACAAATGGGGCGAGGTCGGGCTCGCCGTCATTGCACTCAAACCCGGCGCCACACTCGATCGATCAACCGTCATCGAACACTGCGTCACCCGACTGGCGAAGTTCAAAATCCCCAACGACATCGCCATCGTCGAGGCACTCCCCCGCAACGCCACCGGCAAAGTACTCAAACGCGAACTCCGGACCCAGTTCGTCGACGCCGACGCGCCGATGATCTCATGACCTGACGGCCACGAACGTCCGCATGAATCCCGTGTTCGGCTCGGGCCGGTCCACTCACCGCGGCCGGGTACCGGCTGGTGAAGGAGGCCAGACGTTGATGACCGATGCAGTGCGTACCGCAGCGCGTGTCGAAGCCACCGACCTTGGCGTGCATCGGTGACGCGACGTGGACGAACCAATGTTGCTGTTGCAGGTCGGCGAGGGTGCATTCGCTCCGTTGCGTGTTGTTGACAACACGCCGTCGTCGAATCTGCCGGTGCGTCCAACCCGTCTGATTGGCCGCATCGACGACCTGGATCGGGCTCGACGATTGTTGGCCGAGCATCGTTTGGCCACGATCGCCGCTGTTGGCGGTTGAGGCAAGACCCGTCTGGCAGTCGCTGGGGTGAGGCAGAGTTGTTGGCGACCAGCCGCGAGGCACTCGATGTCGGGGGCGAGCAGGTCATGAACCTTGCTTCGTTGTCATGGACGTCGGCCGACGGGGCTGATTCACCGGCGGTGCAACTGTTTGCCGAACGAGCTGTAGCGATCGAACCAAATTTCTCGATCACGCCAGACAACGTGGCAACGGAAGAGCCAGTTGTGTGAGCACTTAGACGGGGTGCCGTTGGCGATCGAGTTGGCTGCAGCCCGGATCACGGTACTGACACCGGCAGAGCTGTTGCAGGGTTTGAGCGACCGGTTCACTGTGCTGTCGGTCGGGCGGGCGACGGCGGCAACGCCAACGCGCCCTCGAAGCAACCGTGGCGTGGAGCTATGACCTCCTCGAGCCCGAACAGCAGCGGGCGTTCAGGGCATTGGGGGTCTTTGTTGGCGGGTTCGACCTCGACGCCGTCGCCGCCGTCGTTGGCCTGCACGCCGAATACTTCCACAAGCTGGTGATGGCCGGTTATGGTCGGACGATCTCGAGCGAGGCGCGCCTTGGCAAACGTCTCCAGTTCGACAGAGCCAACATCACCGCGGGATTCGACTGGTTGATGAACAACAGCCAGTACGTGATCGCTGGGGATCTGCTTCTGGGGAGCCTGGGCGCCTACGAGCACGACGGACTCGACACCGACATTGGTCACGGCTTCTATCGAGGCATCGCGGGAGCCCTGTTGGCGTATTCGGGCGACTACATCCAAGCGTTGGCGGCGATGGACGACAAGCCTGACAACCTCGTCCGACACGACCACCTCTCAACAGTTCTGTTGAATGTCATCCCGACGGTCGCGGTATTCCACATCTTGCTGGGCCAACCCAAAATGGGGCTCGAACGGCGAGGACCCCTTGCAGACGTCGGCTTTGCCCCACACCACGTTCGTCTCCATGCCACCGAAGCAGCAGCCGGGCGACTCGCCAGGCAATGCAACGACGCCGTGCTGCTGCTTGCCGAGCTCGCACTGGTGGAAGGCGATCACAAAACTGTTGTCCACCCCAACGAACACGCAGCCCAAGAGCAAGCCTTCCGCGACCCGGCAAACCAAGCGCAACATGGCGTCCTCGGGTCCCACACCGCGATGCAGGCACTCCACGCCGAGCTCACACGCCGCTACTGGGACTGCCCACCCAGCTCTCGGCTCGCGATCCAACCCAACGAAAACTTGTCTCACACCTCTTGACACGTTCCGGCTTCGGAAACTCTGTGACACCCCAAATGTATTGTTGTGTGTATGGAGCTGGGGGTGATCGATCTGGTTGGCGGGGGCGGCGCAATGGTCGCTGTCAACGACTCGACCCGGACGCTTCGACGAACCCGCT